>Ga0209565_1000239_pt1 | contig 59435 bp, 53 predicted proteins | sample Araplaol_mTSA_r2_2_FD_184283 | JGI IMG/M metagenome (GOLD analysis project Ga0209565, IMG submission 184283) | Arabidopsis root microbial communities from North Carolina, USA - plate scrape MF_Col_mTSA_r2 (SPAdes) (version 3) | ecosystem: Host-associated > Plants > Roots > Endosphere | place... | reverse complement strand
GCGCCAAGGTGCGCGTGCGCCTGCTGTGGCCGGAACGCGATGGCGGCGACAGCTACACCATCGTCTACCTGACCAACGGCAGCGCGCAGAACGTCTGGTCGCGCACCCTGGTCGAAAGCCTGATGGCGGCAATCGATCCGGCGCGGTTCTCGATGGAAGCAGTTTCCGAGCAGCTGATCGACTACGCCAGCCGGCCCGCAAGCACGCCGGCGCAGTTCCAGGCACTGTTGCAGCAACTGCAAACGCTGGCGCTACGCGACGGCGCGGCGCTGGAGCGGCGCGTCAACGAAACCGGATACGCCATGCTCGAAACGCGCGGCAGCAGCGCCGCCATCAAGGTATTCGAATTGAATACGCGCCTGTTCCCGCAGTCGAGCAACGCGCGCGACAGCCTGGCGCAAGCACAGGCGGCAGCGAAGTCGCCTTGAAGGCTGCTGGATGACGCTGTCGCCGTGGCTGCTGTTGCTGCTGGCCTTGCCGCTCTTGCAGCTCGGCCGGTGGGTGCTGCACCGCGCGCCGGTGCTGGCGCGCTTCAGCATCCCCGTGCCGGTTGTCGGCGGCCTGCTGTTCGCGCTCGCCATCCTGGTGCTGCGCTTGGCCGGCCTTGAATTCGCGTTTGCCACCAAGGTCGACGCACCATGGTGGACCTGGCTCGTCACCGCCGATTCCGAATGGCTGGCACGGCCGGCCAAAAGCATCAACCTGCCTTTGCTGATCGGTTTCTTCACCTGCGTCGGCCTGGCGGCTCCGCTGCGCTTGCTCGCCACCGGCGGCCGCATGCTGGTGGTTCTGCTACTTGGGACTACGGTACTGGCTGTACTGCAGAACGCGATCGGGGCGACGGTCGCGACGGCGCTGGGCGCACCAGCCCTGCTGGGCGTCATGTGCGGTTCGCTGACGCTGGTCGGCGGCCACGGCACCGCGCTGGGATTTGCGTCGCGCTTCGAACAGGCCGGGCTGGCATCGGCAGCAGCCATTGGCGCCTCCGCGGCAACCTTTGGCCTGGTCGCCGGCGCCCTGCTCTCCGGTCCCCTCGGCACGTGGCTCTTGCGCCGCCATAGGGCAGGCAACCGTGCCGAAGTCGGCACGCCGCCACCCAGTCCCGCCGGCAAGCCTGTCGTGGCCGACTTCCTGCAAGACGTATGGACGCTTGCTGCCCACGGCCGGGCGGCAGCAGGCCACCTGCTGCTTGTCGCACTCAGCGTCAAGGCCGGCGCCTGGCTCAGCTTCGGCCTCGACAAGCTGGACGCGCCCATGCCCGCCTACATGGGCGCGCTCCTGTTTGGCTTCGCCTTGCGCGCCGCCCACGATGCCGCAGGCGCACGCTGGCTGCGCAGCGACGTCATCAACCAGATCGCTGCCGTGCTGCTGCCGCTGTTCCTGGTCGTCACGCTGGCCCCGCTGAATCTGGCTGAGCTGGCTTCTGTCGCCGGCCCCATGATGGCCATCCTCGCCGTCAACACGGCGATGACGCTTGCCTTCGCTGCCTTCGTGATCTATCCCCTGCTGGGAAGCGACAGGGAGGCAGCGGTGGCGACGGCCGGGCTGACTGGCTACGGCGTGGGTTCAACCGCGACAGCTGTCGCGGCAATGGACGCCATAACGCGACAACATGGCGCCGCACCGCGCGCCACGACCATCGTCCCGCCGACCGGAGGCTTCCTGATTGACCTGGCGAATGCCCCCGTGATCGGCGCTTTCCTGCGCTGGATGTGATTCAGTTTTTCTTCTTGGTGGACTTTTTCTCGAGCTCTTTGGACGCTGGTGTGGAGCCGCCCTGCACCCCAAGCGCGCCACCGGTCCCCATGCCGCCGGCAACTTCCTGCGCCTTGTAATTCCGCACAGCCTTGACGAGCTGGTTATACGAATCCATGAAGGAAGCGATCAGGATCTTGCCTTCCGGCGTGTTGGAATAGCCGCCCGCCGCGCCGAAGCCGCCGCCGCCAAACAAGGCGCCGCCCACATTGAAGTCATAATTCTTGGCACTGCCTTCCGCCGCAGCCAGCTGGATGCCCGAACGGTTATCCACCATCAGCAAGGTAGTGGAAGCCTCGTTGGCCTTCAGCCCGCCAGCAACGACACCAGCCACGCTGCCCAGCAAACCCAGTCCGCCGAGGGCGCCGCCGACACCCTGCGTGCCTTTCTGGCTGAATGTGATGCTCGGGCTCATGGTGTAGTCAGCCGCCACCATCTGGCCCTTGCCGTAATTGCTGCCGGCCCGCATTTCACCCGACGAAGCCAGCGCCCGCTCCTGCATCAGCTTGCCCATCGCTGCGCCGCGCTCCACGACGACGAAGCAGTTCGACTGCTGGATCATCATGCGCAGCACGGGCACGGTCGAGCCGAGCTTGTATTGCGACAGGTGGTGATACCAGGGCGCGGCCGTATCCTCCACCACCCCGAGGATGCCGAGCGGCTTGTCACATTTTTCCAACTGCTGGTTGGCATTCGACGCGGTGGCGCCGCCAGCGGAACCGGTGGCCATGGTCGGCGCACCGCCCAGCTTGGGATCGGTGCCCGCGCAGGCAGACAGCAACAGCAGCGCCAGGCCGGCAGGGCCTGTTTTGAAGTATTTGTCCATGTTCACTCCCCAGTAGAAACGACCGTTTGATCTCATCGGCGTCCTTTGAGAATAGGCCACATCGACAAAAAATCTATGTATAGTTACTACCGCAAGACCAACTCAACTGTTTGAAGGAACCCTCATGAAAAAACTGATCATTGCCGCCCTGGCCCTGTCTTGTTCCGCCGCTTTCGCCGCGGATCCGGCGCCGGCAAAGAACTCCCAGCAATCCAAGATGACGACCTGCAACAAGGAAGCCGAGGGCAAGAAGGGGGATGAACGCAAGGCATTCATGAAGGAATGCCTGAGCAAAAAACCCGCCGCGCCGGCAACGCAGCAGGACAAGATGAAGACCTGCAATGCCGACGCAGCAGGCAAAAAAGGCGATGAGCGCAAGGCATTCATGAAAGAATGCCTGAGCTCGAAGAAGGCAGCCTGATCAGCGCAGGCCGCTGGCGAGGCGCGGCGACGACAGCAAGGTCTTGAACGCTTCCCAGCGCTGTTTGCGGGCGGCCACCGGCTCGGTGGCCGTCACATGCTTTTCCACCCAGGCTTTGACCATGTCCTTGCCCAGGTTGTAGTTGATGACGTAACCGCGATTCGCATCATAGAATGACAGGCGCTGCGCCGACTTCTCCGGCGGGTACAGCGCCACATTCACCAGCCATTCGATGGTCTGCTCGCGCGTCCACTTCCCTTCCAGGTAAGCCTGTGCCGCGTCGTTGTCCGCATAGCTCAGCTTGCCAAGCAGTTTCATGAGTTGTGCATATTGCGGCGCCAGTGCCGGATCCAGCCCCGCCAACGGATAGAGCACTTTCTGCTCGAAAGCCAGGCGCTCTTCATCGGTGAACGCCATTTCGATGCCATAGTTCGCGCTGCCCTCGGCAATCAGCGACATCGGCGAATACAGCGGGTACACGCTGAACTCGACCCAGTTGCGCTGTTTCACCAGCGACTGCTCCAGCAAGGCGTTGTAGACGTGGTGGCCCGGATAGCCTTCATGGCAGCCCAGGTCCACCGCGCGCTCGATATAGATCGGGAACTCGGTATTAATCTGGATCAGGCTGTGCGCATTGCCTTTGTACCAGTTGTAGCCGGACCACGGCTTATTGGAGACGAACTCCAGCACGAAGCTCTCCTTTTGCGGCAGCGCCATGAAGGCAGCGGTGCGTTCGCGGCAAGCGGCAATGGAAGCGTCGAACACCGGTTTGAGCTTGTCCTTCGGGATGACGAACCGGGCGCGGAAGGCCTTCAGGCGCTCGGGCAGGGAGCCCTCGCCCGGCAGGAGCTTGTCGACCTGCGCCACCAGCGCCATGTAGTAAGCGCGGTCACGGTGCGGCGTCACGGCGTCGTACAGCAGCGCGGTTTCTTCATCGAAGCTGAATTTTCGGCCTTCCAGCATCTCAACCCGCGCCTGCATGGCTTTCAGCTGCTTCGACAGGAACTCGATGCGCAGCGCTTCATCGGCACCGCCAGCCTTCTGCTGCGCGATGTCGCGCTGGGCTGCCACGACACCCGCCTTGATCGAGGCCAGGCTTTGCTTGTCCTTCGCCGCCTGCTGCTCCAGCTCCGGCGGTCCGTAATAGGCATCCACATAGCTGGTGTCGTGCTGGCCGATGCCCAGGACCAGCTTGCGGTAGCGCTCCGCCACATCCTGCACCGACGCCGCCATGGCGCTCCCTGCGATCAGCATGGCCAATCCTCCCAATACCAGTTTTTTCATGCTTCCTCATCGAATGGGTTGAAGCACATAAGTGTAGCGCAGCAAGGCCGAGGCATTCGCTTTACGCATGTCCTTATGCCGAAAAACCGCCATTTGCTGCACGCATAAGCAAGCGCAAATCGATTCGTTCCCGCGCCGGGACACCATCGATAAGATGGGCTCATCAAATCCATCATGACTTGTTATGACAAGTCAGTAAAAGCCGATGAATTCACGCCCGCTTGCATTATCTCCGGTTCCGCTCTACACGCAGGTCAAGGAGAGCCTGCGCGAACGCATCCTCGACGGCACCTACTCGCCGCATGCACAACTGCCGCCGGAAAGCGAAATCTGCAGCATCTTCGATGTCAGCCGCATCACCGTACGGCAAGCGCTGAACGACCTGCAGAAGGAAGGCCTCATCTTCAAGCTGCCAGGCAAAGGCACTTTCGTCAGCAAGCCGAAGGCATGCCAGGAACTGACCCAGCTCGAAGGGTTCGCCGAGGCCATGTCGCGCCAGGGACATGAAATCTACAACCGGGTGACCGGTATCCGCATACTCGCCGCCACGCCCAAGCTTGCGCAGCAGCTGCAGGTGGCGGAAGGCACGCCGCTGGCGGAAATCCGGCGCATTCGCCTGCTGAACCGCGAGCCGGTGTCGCTTGAACTGACCTATGTGGCCGAGGCGCTCGGCGACCGCCTGCGCCGCGAAGACCTGGCCACGCGCGACATCTTCCTGATCCTGGAAAACGACTACGGCATCGCACTGGGCCATGCCACCCTCACGGTCGACGCCGTGGCGGCCGACCTGGAACTGGCCTCGGCACTGCGTATCGGCGCCGGCATGCCCGTGCTGCGCATCGAACGCCTGACCCATACGGCCGAAGGCCGCCCGCTTGATTTCGAGTATCTCTATTTCCGCGGCGACGCCTTCCAGTACCGGCTGCAGCTGGCGCGCCGCACAACCTCCCGGGAGTAAGCAATGGAAACCCATATCCAGACTGTCGACGTCCTGGTCATCGGCGGCGGCACCGCCGGCCCGATGGCCGCCGTGAAAGCGAAAGAAGCCAACCCTGCGCTGCGCGTCCTTCTGCTGGAAAAAGCCAACGTCAAGCGCAGCGGCGCGATTTCGATGGGCATGGACGGCCTGAACAACGCCATCGTGCCGGGCTTCGCGACGCCCGAGCAGTACGTGAAGGAAATCACCACCGCCAATGACGGCATCGTCAACCAGAAAACCGTGATGGCCTATGCCCGCAACAGCTACGCCATGATCGAGGAGCTGAACGACTGGGGCGTGCGCTTCGAAAAGGACGAAACCGGCGACTACGCCATGCGCAAGGTGCACCACATGGGCACCTACGTGCTGCCGATGCCCGAAGGCCACGATATCAAGAAGGTGCTGTACCGCCGCCTGAAGCGCACCCGCGTCGAGATCACCAACCGCCTGGTGGCGACGCGCCTTCTCACTGCCGCGGACGGCAGCATCGCCGGCGCTATGGCCTTCGACTGCCGCAGCGGTGACTTCCACGTGATCCGCGCCAAGGCCGTGGTGCTGGCGACCGGCGCCGCCGGGCGGCTTGGCCTGCCTGCCTCCGGCTACCTGTTCGGCACTTATGAAAACCCGACCAATGCGGGCGACGGCTACAGCATGGCCTACCACGCTGGCGCCGAGCTGTCGGGCATCGAATGCTTCCAGATCAATCCCCTGATCAAGGACTATAACGGCCCGGCCTGCGCCTACGTTACCGGTCCTTTCGGCGGCTACACCACCAACAACAAGGGCGAACGCTTCATCGAGTGCGATTACTGGAGCGGGCAGATGATGATGGAGTTCTACCGCGAGCTGCAAGGCGGCGACGGCCCGGTGTTCCTGAAGCTGGACCACCTGGCGGAGGAAACAATCGGCACTATCGAGACCATCCTGCACACCAACGAACGGCCAAGCCGCGGGCGCTTCCACGCCGGGCGCGGCACCGATTATCGCCAGCAGATGGTGGAAATGCACATCTCCGAGATTGGCCTGTGCAGCGGGCACTCTGCCTCCGGCGTCTGGGTCAACGAGCATGCCGAAACCACGGTGCGCGGCCTGCACGCTGCGGGCGACCTGGCGTGCGTGCCGCACAACTATATGCTCGGCGCCTTTGTCTACGGCAAGCTGGCCGGCGAAAGCGCAGCGCGCTACTGCACCGGCAACGAACTGCCCGCTGTCGACGAGCAGCAGGTCGCGGCCGAGCGCCAGCGCGTGTGGGCGCCGTTGTCACGCGCCGACGGCCTGCCGCCCAGCCAGGTCGAATACAAGCTGCGCCGCATGGTGAACGACTACCTGCAGCCGCCCAAAGTGACCCGCAAGATGGAAATCGGCCTGCAGCGCTTCGAAGCCATCCGCCAGGACCTGGACCGCATGCAGGCGCGCAACCCGCACGAATTGATGCGCGCCATGGAAGTGCACGCGATCCGCGATTGCGCGGAAATGGCGGCGCGCGCCTCGCTGTACCGCACCGAGAGCCGCTGGGGCCTGTACCACTACCGCCTCGACCACCCGCACAGCAACGATGCCGACTGGCTGGTGCACGTGCAGCTGCAAAAGAAGGACGGCGCCATGAGCTGCTTCAAGCGCCCGATCGAACCGTACATCGTGGCCCTGGACGAGGACGAGAAAACCGCCTACCAGCGCCTGCGCATCAACAAGGAGGAAGCACAACATGCCAACGAGCTCGCACATCACTAGCGTTCCGGTCAGCGTCGACGAAGACAAATGCATCGCCCACAAGGGCTGCACGGTTTGCGTCGACGTCTGTCCCCTCGACGTGCTGGCCATCGACTTCGTCAAAGGCAAGGCCTACATGCAGTTCGACGAGTGCTGGTATTGCATGCCGTGCGAAAAGGACTGCCCTACCGGCGCCATCCACGTCGACATTCCCTATCTGCTGCGTTAAACACTACAGGAGAATCACCAATGAGATTGACCGTCATCGGACTTGCCCTTGCGCTGCTGGCCGGCGCATCCCACGCGGAAACCATCCGCGTAGCCATCGGCACCCAGGACACCACCATCAACTGCGCTACCGGCGGCATCCTGATCCGCGAGCTCAAGCTGCTGGAAAAGTACCTGCCGCACGACGGCAAGTACAAGGACGTGCAGTACGACATCCAGTGGAAGAACTTCACTTCCGGCGCGCCGCTGACCAATGAAATGGTGGCGGGCAAGCTGGACCTGGGATCGATGGCCGACTTCCCCGGCTCCTTCAACGGCGCCGCCTTCGCCAAGGCCGGCCGGCAAAGCCTGTTCATCAACGTACTCTCGGGCAGCACCACCGGCAGCGGCAACGGCATCGTGGTGCCCAAGGCGTCGCCGGTGCAGTCGCTGGCGGAACTGAAGGGCAAGACGATTTCCGTGCCGTTCGCCTCCACCGCTCACGGCATGCTGCTGCGCGCCGTACGCGCCCAGGGCTGGGATCCGGACAAGGACGTCAACATCACGACCCAGGCGCCGGAGATCGCTGGTTCCGCCCTGCAAAGCAACAAGGTCGACGCCCATGCCGATTTCGTGCCATTTGCCGAACTGTTCCCGCATCGCGGCTTCGCCCGCAAGATCTACGACGGCTCGCAAGCGAACGCGCCGACCCTGCACGGCAGCCTGGTCGACGCCGCCTACGCCCGCAAGTATCCGGAAGTGGTGGTGGCCTTCGTGCGCGCCGCCATCGAAGCCGATCGCCTGTTCGCCGCCGAACCGGAAAAATACAGCGAACTGGTCGCCAGGGTCACCGGCATCGAGGCCGAGGTGAACTACCTGTTCCACGGCCCGCTCGGACTGCAGACGCGCGACCTGAGCTGGAAGCCGGAATACCGCCAGGCCGTGCGCACCTCGCTCGACACGCTGCGCCTGCTGAAGCGCACCGACAACGACATCGACGCCGACGCCTTTATCGACGACCGCTACGTGCGCGCGGCCTTCCAGCAAGCCGGCCTCGATTACGACGCCCAGCTGAAAAACTACGCCAGGCTGTCCCTGGTGGGAAAGGACGCCGCGACCGGAAAGCCGATCAGGGACTTCCAGCGCGTGGCGCAAATCTGGGTCAGCGGCGAGCCGCTGGTGCGCCACTACGCGACGCCTGAACTGGCGCTGGCCGACCTGGTGAAACTGGAAAAGGCCGGCCGCAAGGTGCGCGCCGTGTACGCGCAGGACCGCGACAGCGGCATCAAGCTGTTTGCCGGCGACGCCTGGTTCGTCAGCAGCGGCAAGAACGAGATCAATGCCTTCCTGCTCAAGGAATCGGCCGAGGCGTGGGCGCGCAAGGTCAAGGGCAAGGTTCTGGACTTCAACGGCGCCAAGGCCGCCGTCGCCGGGTGATGCGGACATGGCAGCCCTGAGTCCCCGCCTGTTGCGTGCCGTGGTGCGCAGCGTTTCGCTCGCCGCCTGCGTGCTGGCCTGGCACTGGGCATCGACCCGCCACATCGACTTCGGCGTGGCCAGCTTTCGCAACGTGCCCTCGCCGCAGGAAACGCTGCAGGCTGGCGCGGCGCTGCTGCAGTCCCCAAAGCTGGGCACCCACCTGTCGGCCAGCATCGGCCGCGTGTTCGCCGGCTATGCCGTGGCCACGCTGCTGGGCATCGGCCTCGGGCTCGCCATCGGCAGGTCGCGCCTGCTGGCAGCGGCCCTGCTGCCGCCGCTGGAGGTGTTGCGCCCGATTCCCGCCGTGGCCTGGATACCGCTGGCAATCCTGATGTTCCCCTCGTCCGAGCTGTCGATGGTGTTCATCACCTTCATCGGCGCCTTGTTCCCGATCCTGCTCAACACCATTCACGGCGTAGAAGGCATCGACCCAAGGCTGATTGCCTCGGCCCGCAGCCTGGGCGGGCGCGGCACGGCGGTATTTGCCAATGTGATCCTGCCGGGCGCCGCGCCCAGCATCGTGACCGGCCTGTCGATCGGCATGGGCACCGCCTGGTTCTGCCTGGTCACCGCCGAAATGATCTCCGGCCAGTTCGGCATCGGCTATTACACCTGGTCGTCCTACATCGTGCAGGACTACCCGGACATCATCGTCGGCATGCTGGCCATCGGCATTTTCGGCATGGGCAGCAGCCTGCTGGTGCGGCAAGCCGGCAATGCGCTGATGCCGTGGTACTTCATAGGGAGGAAAGCGACATGACACAAGGTGCGATCGATATCGCCGGGCTGCACATCCGGCTGGGCGAAGGCAAGGCGGCGCTGGATGCCGTACACGGCCTCTCGCTGGCCGCCAGCCCGGGGGAATTCCTGTGCGTGCTGGGCCCTTCAGGCTGCGGCAAGTCGACGCTGCTGGGCGCCCTGGCCGGCCATCTGCAGCCCAGCGCCGGCAGCGTCCTGGTCGACGGCGAAACGGTGCGCGGCCCCAGCCCGGAACGCGGCCTGGTGTTCCAGCAGCACACGCTGTTCCCGTGGAAGAGCGTACTGGACAACGTGGCCTTCGGCCTCAAGGTGCGCGGCGTGCCGCGCGCCGAACGGCAGGCCCGTGCGCAGCAGCTGCTGCAGCTGGTGGGACTGGACAGCCATGCCGCCAGCTATCCGGCCCAGCTATCCGGCGGCATGCAGCAGCGCGTCGAGATTGCCCGCGTGCTGATCAACGACCCGCGCGTGCTGCTGATGGACGAGCCGTTCGCCGCGCTGGACGCGCAAACCCGCCTGAAAATGCAGCAGTTGCTGCTGGACGTCTGGGCGCGCATCCGCACCACCGTGGTCTTCATCACCCACGACATCGACGAAGCCCTGTTCCTGGCCGACCGCATCCTGGTGATGAGCGAGCGTCCCGGCCGCATCGTCGAGGAAATCCGGCTTGATTTCCCGCGCCCGCGGCGCGCCGACCTCGTGACCACACTGGATTTCGTGCGCCTGAAGCGGCGCTGCCTGGAACTGCTGCACCCGCAGGCCGCCGCACCGGTGCTGCGCTATGCCACCTGAGGAGGAAGCTTGACACATACTGCATTACAAGAACGCCTGCGCCACGCCGACAGCACGGTGCGCCGCATCGCCGTGCTGGAACTGGCCGATGAAGCATCCGACGACGACGCGCCCCTGCTGCTGGCCGCACTGGACGACCAGGATGCCGCAGTGCGCGCCGCCGCCGCGGAAGCGCTGTCGGCTTTTGAAAACGATGACAGCGTGGCAGCCCTGGCCCTGCGGCTGGACGACGAGGACGGCGAGGTGCGCACGGCAGCCGCGCAAAGCCTGGCCGAACTGAAGCGGCCACAGTCGGCGCGCCTGCTGTTGCCGCACGTGGCGCACCCGAACGCCTTCGTGAGGGCCGCCATCCTGCGCGCGCTGCGCGAATTGCGCGCACCTGGCAGTGCCTCGGCGGCGCTGGCCGCATTGGACGACGCCGCCGCGAGCGTGCGGCGCGAGGCGGTGGCAGTACTTGGCTACCTGAAGCATGCAGCAGCCCTGCCGGAACTGGCGCGCCTGGCGACCAGTGACAGCGACGCAGAGGTACGCCGTGCCGCCGCCGGCGCGCTGGGCCTGGCCAGCGATGCCGCCGTGCTGCCAGCCCTGTTTTCCGCGCTGGCCGATCCAGCGTGGCAGGTGCGGGAAGAAGCCGCCACCACGCTGGGCAAGCTGCGCCAGGCCGGCGCCGGAGAAGCCCTGGCGGCAGCGCTGGGGGACGGCTACTGGCAAGTGCAGTTGCGCGCGGCGCGCAGCCTGGGCCGCCTGCGCCAGGCCTCGGCGCTGCCCGCCCTGCTGCCCCTGCTGGCGCACGACATCGCCAACCTGCGCCGCGAGACGGCGCTGGCGCTGGGCGAGATCGGCGCACGCGCAGCGGTCCCCGCGCTGCTGGCGGCGGCGCAGGACCAGGATCCCGAGGTGCGCAAGGCGGTGCGCCTGGCGTTGCAGCAACTGGAGGAGGCATGACGCCGCTGTCGCTCGAACATGACGCCGATGCCGGCCAACTGGCCATCCATTGGCCGGACGCCCGGGTGCAGAAGCTCGACACCGCCCTGCTGCGGCGCAGCTGCCGCTGCGCCGATTGCCTGTCCGCCGCGCGGGCAGGAACGCCGCCCTTGCCAGCCGACGGACTGCAGCTATGCCGCATCGAGCCGGTCGGCGCTTACGGCGTGCAGCTCGCCTTCAGCGACGGCCATGAACGCGGCATCTATCCCTGGAACTACCTGCGCAGCCTCTGACTACCGGCTGCGCAGCTCGCGCGCCAGGTCCGCCAGGCGGTAGGGCTTGCCGACGATGGAAAAATCCTGGTCCGACTGCGGGAAGCCCGAAGCGAGGATGATCTTGATGCGAGGGTAGCGCTGGCGCACCTCGCGCGCCAGGTCCAGGCCGGTCATCCCGTTCGGCATCATCACGTCGCTGAACAGCACGTCGATCTCGCTATCGCGCTGCAGGACGCGCAATGCGGCCGCCGCATCGTTGGCGTGCAGGGTCGCATAGCCCATGGCCTGGAACAGCTCGCGCGCCGACTCCATCACCAACGGGTCGTCTTCCACGATCAACACGCGCTCGTCGCGCGCAACTCGCGGCGCAGGCGCCTCTGCCAGCGATTCATCCAGCGCCGGCAGGAAGAGATTGATCGTCGTGCCCTTGCCCATTTCGGTATCGATCGTCACCGCACCGCCCGATTGCACGATAAAGCCGTACACCTGGCTCAATCCCAGCCCGGAACCCTTGCCGACTTCCTTGGTGGTATAGAACGGCTCGAAGGCGCGCTGGCGCACTTCTTCGCTCATGCCGGTGCCGGTGTCGGCAACGCTCACGCGCACATAGTCGCCGGCCGGCAGGGAACCGGCCTGGTTGGCCGAGAGCGAGACGTTGCGCGTGGTGACTTCCAGCGTGCCGCCTTCAGGCATGGCATCGCGCGCATTCACCACCAGGTTGAGCAAGGCAGCCTCGAAACGCGCTTCGTCGATCGAGGCCTGGCGCAGCTTGGGATCGAGGTCCATTTCAAAGCGCATCAGCGGTCCGGCAGCGCGCCGCAATACGCCTTCGAAGCCTAGCACCAGGCGGTTCAGCTGCTGCACGGTCGGCGCCAGCGGCTGCTGGCGCGCAAAGGCCAGCAGTTGCTGCGTCAGCGCAGCGCCGCGGTCGACGGCGCGCCGCATGCTGTCGAGCACGCGCACGGCCGAAGCCGGTGGCGGCGTCGTGCGCAGGATATCGATGCCGTTCGAGACCACGGCCAGCAGGTTGTTGAAGTCATGCGCCACGCCGCCCGTCAACTGGCCGATCGATTCCATTTTCTGCGCCTGGAACAGGGCCGCCCTGGCCTGTTCCAGCGATTCCTGCGCCTGGCGCTGCTCGGTGTTGTCGCGCGTGACCTTGGCAAAACCAAGCAGTTCGCCGTCATCGTTGTACAGTGCATCGACCACCGCATGGGCCCAGAAACGCGTGCCGTCCTTGCGTACGCGCCAGCCCTCGCTTTCGTAGCGGCCCTCGCGCGCCGCAACTTCCAGCGCCCGCTCCGGCACGCCGGCCGCCCTGTCGTCATCCGTAAAGAAGCGCCGGTAGTGGGTGCCGAGTACTTCTTCCGGCGCGTAGCCCTTGATGCGCTGCGCGCCGAGGTTCCAGTTGGTGATCAGGCCCTGCGGCGACAGCATGTAGATGGCATAGTCGATCACGCCCTGCACCAGCAGGCGGAAACTCTGCTCGCTCTCGCGCAGCGCCTCCATCACGCGCTTGCGCTCCGTGATATCGCGCGTGACGTTGGCAAAGCCGACATGCTCGCCATCGGGCGTGTAGATCGGATCGATCACGACGCTGGCCCAGAACAGCGAACCGTCCTTGCGCATGCGCCAGCCTTCGCATTCAAAGCGGCCCTCCTGCAGGGCCGTGGACAGCGCGCGCTTCGCCAAGCCTGCCTTCTGGTCGTCCGGCGTGTGGAAACGCGAGAAAGAAGTTCCCAGCACCTCTTTCTCGCTGAAACCGTTGAAACGCTGGGCGCCCGCATTCCAGCTACTGATGCGGCCTTCGGTGTCCATCATGTAGATCGCGTAGTCGCTGATGCTGGCCACCAGGAGTTCATACCTGGTTGACAGACTCTCAAGCACTGGAGCTTCATTGATCATCAGTAGCTGGGCGCACTGCTGCGCGCATGGTTTGTGCGAGGATTTCAGGAGAATGCCACAATCTGCAATTATGTGGAAAACGACTATGTTGCTGGCCCTGGCCTTGTCGGTACCCACGGTGGAAGTCCCCAATACCCGCTCGCCGGTGGACAAGTCCTACCGCAAGATGCTGCAAGGCGCGGAGCGTTTCAAGCGCGAGCACGCGCTGGCGCCACAGGCCAGCTTGCGCTTCCGCCTCTTGCCGCGCCAACCGGGCACGGACATGCAAGGCATCAAGCTGAAAGTGGTAGGAGACACCAGCAGCATGGTGGTGCCGATCGGCGCCGACAACAGCTTCACGCTGGAATACAACGAGCTGCTGTGGCGCGAAGACGCCGCCGTACTCGCCAACCGCAGGACCTTGTCCATGACATGGCGCGCCGAGGTGCGCAGCCCGGGGGTGCCGGAAGGCATGCGCCGCCTGGGCGACCTGCGGCTGGAATGCCTGGTCGGCATGGAAGCCGGGCTGGTATCGAACAACGCCCACCTGTTCGCCTGGCTCGACGAATTCCTGCGCAGCCCAGACAAGGTATGCAGCGACCCGCACGGCAACTATCTGTTCTTCACGGAAAAGCCGCTGTTCTCGATTACCCTGCAGGCCGGCGAACGGCGCGCCACCCTGCCCTTCCACGCCTTATATGCCGGCAATCCGCCCGCTGCCGAAATGCCCTACTGCGATTGCCAGGTGTTGCTGGACCGTAGCTACTTCGCGCCGGTATGGGACCGCAGCTGGCCCGACGACACGCTGCTGGGTTTCGAATACATGGACGACCCGCCGCCCGCCAGTGCGGCAGCCCCGCGCGACCGCGCGTCTGCACTGGCAGCACACGGCCCGCCCCAGCTCAGCAGGCGTTTCGACAGCCGGCGCGAAGTCTGGCTATACCAGTCGGCAGCGCCCGGCCACCTGGCTCCCGGCCCCGATGGCCGCCCGCGCATGGGCGAGCATGTGCTGCTGTTCGCTCCCGACGGCAGCATCCTGAAGTCGCGCCAGCGCGCACCTTGATTAAGAAGTTTTTAAGGTTTGCTGAGGGAGTTTTTAAGAACGCGATGATGTCTTAATGACTACCATTCTCCTCGTACCAACTGAGGATGAATGAAATGAGCAAACCACGAATCAATATGTACGCCGGCATCCACAAAGCGCTGCGCAACTTCATGGCCGATACCGAATGCCGCCTGTCGCGCACCGATGCCACCGACAACGAAGACCTGCAAGGCGCCCTGGCGCAAGTGCGCGAACTGCTGGCCATGATGCGCAAGCACCTGCAGCACGAGCGGGACTTCGTGCACCCTGCAATGAATGCGCGCCGCCCCGGTTCCGCGCAGGTGGCGGAGGGCGACCACGACCACCACGACTGGGCCATCGACAAGCTGCTGGCACTGTGCGACCACTGCGCCACCGCTGTGGGCGGCGCGCGCTTCCAGCACCTGGATCACCTTCACCTTCAACTGTCGGTCTTCATCGGCGAAAACCTGGTGCACATGAACCTGGAAGAAACCGAGCACAATGCCGTGCTGTGGGCCTGCTACTCCGACGAGGAGCTGCACCAGATCCACGAGCGCATCGTCGCCGCCATTCCGCCGCAGGAAATGCAGGCCACCATGCGCTGGATGATTCCCGCCGTGAGCCCGGCCGAACGTGCAGGCATGTTGCTGGGCATGCGCGCTGGCATGCCTGCGCCAGCGTTCGAAGGCGTGCTGGCCTTGACGCGCAGCTTGATCAGCGCGCGCGATATGCAAAAGCTGGAGGCGGCACTGGAAGCCCCGCAGCCCATCGCCGCATGAGGCATGGCCCGGTCAGGCTTCGCTCAACTGCAAGGGGCGCTTGACGCACAGGCGGAAATGCCCGCGCCCCGTTTTTTCGATCCGCACCGGCGCCTCGCGCTCGCACAGGCGCCGCGCCAGCAGCACCAGGCGCGCCTCCAGGTTGTCGCTGACGTCCGGCAGCCGCACGCGCTGGTCCAGCCGCAGTTCGCGATTGCTGAAGGCAGTCTTGCCATGCGCGACAAAATCCTGCAGCAATGACCAAAGCACCGCTCCAGCCACGCCCTTGATTACGTAGTCGTTGCCGAAGAAAACAGAATCGTTGTCGGCGAAGTGGCGTACCGCCAACGGCGCGCCTTGCACATCGGGCACCGCCTCCACTTCGGGCTCAGGCTCGGGCACCGGCACGTTCTGCATGATGTGCATCGCCATCGCCAGTTGGCCGCACAAGGTCACCAGCGCATCCTCATCGTCGTAGGTGAAGCGCAGGTCCAGCGGGCTTTCCACGTACAACACGCCGATCAGCCGCTCGCAGCCCTGGATCGGCACCGCCAACTGGCTGCGCGATTCGGCCAGCCCGGGAAAGGGAATCTCGGTCTGCAGGGTATGTCCCAGCCCGGTTTCTTCCGCCTGCTGCCGGATCGCGCGGCTGTAGCTGTATTCGGCCGTCATGTGGCTGATGCGGATTGCCGTGCCTTCGCGCGCGGCGACGCCAATCACGCCCTGCCCCAGAGGAATTTCCGACCCCACGCCCGATTGCTGGTAACCGTGGCTGGCCACCGTATAAAGGCAAGCCGCCTGCGGATCGTGCAGCAGCAGCATGGCATGGCTGATGCCCATCTTCTCGTTCAGGCAAGCCATGGTTTCGTCAAACAGTTGCGCCAGGTCGCGGCAAGCCAGCAGGCGCTCGGAGCACAGGCGCAGCGCGGCCAGCGTATTGCGCGGCGGCGGAGGCGGCGGCGCCACGTCGCGGTCCACGCAGATGATCTCCGTCACCCGGAACACATCGGAACCAAGAAGCCTGAAGACACCCGTCATGCCGACATGCGAAGCCAGGCCCGCCAGCTTGGCCTTCATGCTTTCGAACAGCTGGCCGGAAGTCTCGGTGCGCAGGTATTGCAGGGCCAGCGAATACTGGGCGCCCGTGTACGGATTGACCACGGTCAGGCGCGCATTCGGGTTGGCCAGGATATTGGCGCGTGTCTTGTTGAAGAACTGGTAGGACAGCGCCACATGGTCGCGGTCCATGTACTGCACTTGCGACAGGTAGGAGGCATTTGGCATGCCGGCCAGGTCGGCCGTGCCCAGCACCGCCGGGATCACGCCTTCGAAGCACTCGCGGATGGTGTCGAGCATGATCGCGTTCATTCGCCGGCCTCCAGCTTCTTGCCGGCGTTGGGGCCCGGCGTCTGGCTGTACGCCTCGCTCGGGCAGAAGCTCAGCGCCACCAGTTCTTCGGGCGGGCAGGACAGCAGGGTACGCACCATTTTTTCGTGGAAGCCGATTGCCCCCACCTCCGCCACGAAGGCGTCGCGGTAAGCCTCGACCAGTTGCACATCGTCTGCCTGCAGCGCCGCCACGCGTGCATCACGGCTCTTCAACTGCATGGTGCGGTGGGTGGAAGGCTGGGTGAACGCCACGGCGATGGCGCCGCTGGCAAAGATATCGCGCTGCACCGCTTGCGACTTGGCTTCCGGCACAAAGACCGTGACGCGGCGGCCGTCGTCGCTGACGCGGCAGCCGATTGCGCGCACAAGCTGGGGCATGCCGTTGCGGTCGCAACTGGCCACGCTGATCGAGACGCCCCCGCGCATGAACGCAATCTGGCCGGAATCGAGATTTGCTGCACTCATGACAACATTCTAACTGAAGCTGCCGAACCCTTGGCAAAAGGAAAATCGGTCTGCTATAATTGCGCGCCTTGGCCTGGTAGCTCAGTTGGTAGAGCAGAGGACTGAAAATCCTTGTGTCGGTGGTTCGATTCCGCCCCGGGCCACCAAGACATCTTTGACAAAGCGCCCACTCGTACAATCAGGTGGGCGTTGTCTTTTGTGGGCCCGTCCCTCAATTCCGCCTGTTTCGGTAAAATCTCAAAGCCAGGTTCATCCGTATGGTGAATCTGGCGCGGCACTAAGCGACCTTAATCGGGCTCTCTTTGGCGCCCTTCCTTCTCACGAACTCTCAAAAGACTGCCCTTATTTCCACAAACCCTACAAATTCCTGGGATGTGTTTGCGCGTTTTGGCTTCCTACTATTCGCGGCTTGGTTCGTTAAGAATTGCACCGCATTCGCAAGCCAGCTTTCGATCATCAGCGCGTGGAAATTGGTGATTTTTCAAGGATGGTATTTGTGTACCATTCAGCATTTCACTCTGGTTTATTGAGAAATGCCTTCGAAAAACACCAAAAGCTTATCCGCGCTGTTTGCTGGCGCTTTCCTTGCCGCAGGGTGCGGCAGCGGTGGAGGTAGCCGAGACGCAGACACACCAGATAATTCCTGGCTCCAGCTGACGCCCTCATCGGTGGACGTTAGCGTTGTCGCAGGCATTCCCCAGAACTTCACTGTCACGGCCAAGTCCAATAAGACGATCTCGCAAGCGTTCAATGTAGGAATAGTTGATAAGACCGGCCTGATCGACCCGGTGGTGAACATAACCACAAAAAACCCATCCGAATATATTGCAACGCTGAAGGTGGCCAACACACTTCAGCCAGGAAGCTATAGCACGCGGCTGGAAGTACGACTGTGCGAAGATGACCCCTCGATTTGCGCCAAGCCGATCCAAGGCTCGCCATGGTATGTACCACTGAACGTAGCGGTCAAATCAGCGAACAACTTGACCCCATTATCCGATCTGCCCAATGGGCGCGCATGGCAAGGAATTGGTGGCAGCATTGCGCATGCTGCATTTGTTCCCGGGAGCTTTGACCCGGCTAAATTCTCTACGCGCTTCCTGCGAACCTTCAATTCCGAAAATCGTTTTCTCATGGACGATCTCACGATCGAAAACGGTGTCGTTTACATGAGCGTCATGGACATCCAGAGCGTAAGTGAAATGAAGGGGCCAGAGCTCTATGCGGTAGACGAGGCAACGAATAACATCAAGTGGAGCTCGCAGGTTTGGAGCCCTCAACTTTCTCAACTCCATAGTTTGAAGACCGCGCCAGTTATCATTGGTGACCAACTTTATGTCGGGGTACAGTCGTACACCGCGGCATTCCGAACCTTCAATAAAGCAACGGGCGCCTCCGACGGCACGCTTTTTGAAGTGGGCGGTAACTACGCTTCGTATGTCGGGATTCAAGCGCATTCTGGCGGGTTGCTGGTAAGTGGAGGAAGCGATGGCTTAAAGCGAGTGAACACCAATACGTTCCAGGTGGATTGGACTGCGAAGGCGTACTACCCCGCTTCTCCTACGGCGGATGCCGACAACGTCTATTTGTTTGACAAGGAATACCTGAGCGTCGTTCGCGCAAGCGACGGTGCGCTCCTGGCTGCGCCCTTCATCACTTCCAGTCAGTGTAGGACGTCTGCAATACACGCGACGGATGGCCACGGTAACCTCTATGGCGTATGCTACGGTAGCGACAGACTCGACCCATTTAGTCGGTTCAATCCTGACGTAGGGTCTGAACTGCACGCTATTGACACACTCAGCAAGCAGCCTAAATGGTCGGTAACTGGCCCATATAGTCCCAGCGTAGCGCTGGGAGCAACGACATTGTATGCGCTCAAAACGGGTGTCCTGGAAGCGCGCGATGTCAATGACGGCAAGTTGCTTTGGTGGATTAATCTATTGACTGGGCCAGATGCGCTTCGCGAAGCGCAAACCGTACTTCTGACGGAAAACTTGGTATTTGTCTCGAGCAAGGCCCCCACATTGGGCGAAATTGGTAAGACGGTGGCGGTCGATTTGACAACCCACAAGGTGGTGTGGAGCTACCCACACGGCGGCAAGATGGCGATCTCTTCCAAAGGTGTTTTGTATATTGGTGGGGATCAAAATTACAGCGCCGGTGGCGCCCAGCCGGCAATTATTGCAGCCATCAACCTGCGATAAGCGATGACGCCGCGGCGGCCGCGTCATCTCTATATATTTCAAGGCGGGGCCCGAGTCACTAAGGGCGCAGGGCCCGCAGCCGTTCAGGCAAATACAAGCCACTTCTCTTGCGCTGCAGACGGCCGCCATTTTACGCCTGCCCAATCCACCATAGGAGAAGGCAACGGCCGAGCAGTTGCCTGCAATTGAACGACTGCAGGAGATCGCCGGAACGAAACGGCGACCCGGTAGCCCTAAGGCGGGGCTAGCAATCTTAAAGGGAAATGCTCTTCCCTGAAGAATCCTCGACCGCCCGAACCTAAAGGCTAAGCGTGTGAAAAGAGCTGCTGAAATTCGCAAGGTTTCAGTAGAATGTGATCAGTTCCTCGCAGATTCTAGAGGGTTGAACCGGACTAAAACCAACCGGAGCGCCAAGCGAGCACATTCTTCGCCAACAGCTTGGCGAACTGTTGAACCTTCTGGCTCAGTACATTGACTGGCAAGTGTTTGAAAAAGTGGACTTTCCACCTTCCTTTGTCTCAAGACACGCCAGCGACACCGCCCCCGCCTGAAGCTACATCCTTCGCCAGCATCTCGGAGGTCGCGAATACCCTTGGCGCCCCATAGGTGCAGTGCCGCTCATTCATGGCTTGCCCGAATCGCCTTGAGCTGCCGATCATTTTCACGCTGCCGCTCGCTTGGCGGCCGCCCATGCCACTCTTAGAAGCCACTGCAAGAAACCCGGAGCACATGGTACGAGCGGCCCAGATGGGCTGATGCTTTGAAATGAAACATGGTAGCGGGTTTCTCTCCGGACTGTCTGGCCAGATTGAGCGCTTCTCGTTTGAACTCTTCAGTAAATGTTCTATGTTGCTGTACCATGGATCAACTCTGATAATGACATCATGCCTAACGGAAGTGTCCGCGCTGGTGCAGTAGGACCAGGCCCTCTTCACCTCTCCTGGAGTAACAAGATCGGATCAAATGAAATCACAAAATCCAAGGAACGTTTTCGTCGAGCTTTTAGCCTTACTCTTTTTGGCAATTACCTCTGGATTAATTGCCAAGTACGTTCAAGATTTTTCATTTTTTCTTAATGAAAAATGGAGAGCCCAAGCGATACTTATATGTTTCCTGCCGATTCTATTTTTCTACATAATTGCAAGGCAGCTCTTACGCCCTTTCGCGGCATCAATTTTCATCTTTTCAATATTTTTCATCCTCGCGGAAATGAACCGGGTCAAACAATCTCTTACAGGAGAGCCTATTGGATGGAACGATATCTCCTCCGCGTCAAATATTTCGGTTATGCGGCATTATATTTCAGGAGAACACTTGCTCCTGATTGCGTTTTTCTTTTCCGTTATTGCCTCAATGATCAAGGCAGATCAATTTTGCGCACCAACTAAATCAAAAGCATTGATTTCATTCTCATGCTTAGCAATGTTGGCGCCAGTCACATTCTATCCATATCTTGAAAAAATAAGTGATCCATTGAGCCAAAAAATAAAATACAAACTGTCGGAGCTCGGTGTGGACTACATCTCATGGAATTGGCCCGACAATGTAAAGATGTCAGGCTTACCATTCCACTTAATTCAGACCAGCAGGAGGGATATTCCCCCCCCGCCAACAAGCGAAGAAATTTCTCTTTTTTCCTCTCTAAAAAGCCGCGAAAAACCAGTCGCCCATCCACCTAGGAACGTGATTTTTATACTCTGTGAAGCATGTTGGCACAACGACATTTATTTTAAGAAAGAATTCGCGCCACTTGACAGATTTTCTTTTGAGAAATTTCATGCGATTTCCCCAGTCTATGGTGGTGGCACTGTAAATTCATCATTCGAGCTTTTAACAGGACTCCCATCACAGGGGCACCTGAGCGGAATAATCTATCAAGAATATGCCTCAATTCTAAAAGATGATGCTGCGGCATTCCCACGAGCCTTGCGTGCGAAGGGTTACACCACAATTGCAGCGCACAACCACTATAGGAAATTTTGGAAACGCGACATCATTAATCCAAAACTCGGCTTCGACCGCTTTATAGGGCTCGAGGATATGAATTACACCGGCCCAATCTGGGCGGACGAAGATATTCTTTTCTCAAGAGCGCTCGATGAGATAAAAAATTCGGAAAAACCGGGATTTTACTATTTGACTACCGTTTCCACTCATGGCAGCTATCGATTTATTAACGACTACGGGCAACTCGATTACTCTCAGAGGCTCGAGGTATCAATAAGACGGATTAGTGATTTTATTGAAAAAGCACTTGAAATCGAGCCGGACTCAGCAATACTGATCATTGGTGACCACAAACCTGCTCTTACGAGATTTTTCTTTGAAACTAGAATATTGCCAAAAAACCTTTTCTTCGAAACCGGTGACCGCAACGACGATTTTAAATTCGTCTCGCGCCCTCCTCGGGAAATGCTAGGAGAGATGCCTGCATATTTTTACCACCGTGACAAAGCCAGGGCTATAGAGTTCGTAAAAAAAGCCAACAATGCGCCTTTCTATTGCCTGACAAGCCTATTTGATGAAATTTTTATTGGCGTTGACTTGCCGGCATTTGCCTTTTCTCGTAAAGTTGGCGCATGCACCCAACTGAATACTCATGATTATTATGAAAATATAAAGATTTTCCCCAATTACCTATATAGTCTCAGCCTATTAAATTAGATTCTATTTGATCGGTGGAGGTGTCTCAAGTGATGAGCGTTCAACAAAGCGGCGCCACCACTTCAATCGAGAATGAGAGAAGAGGATTCGAAATGATGCATCCAGGCGTTCACTCGCCCGTGAATTGGGTATGGTTGCAGCTTGCCAACAGGATCAGTATGCCCATCATCGCGGTATTGCGAGTTGAGCGCCCGCAATACCTAGGATGCCGCATCCCAGCTCAGGAGGAGGACCGTGGCACCAATGGAACGTAAACTTGTCCCATCTGTGCCGCGGCATCGTCAATAGCTAAGAACAGCGCCCCGACGTAACCTACCGCTCCCTCCATCCTGAGACCCAAAACACCGCTCGGCTGGTGCTGGCGGCGCCGCCATTCCTTCAAGGTTTTCGCTAAGAACGTACAACGCTTTTTGAGCGCTTATTTGGGCCCTTCAGGAAATCTCGGCATCAGATCATTCAGTTGCACGGCCATACGTATAATCATAAGCCGTGCGGCGCCATGCTGCTGGCCGCCGCTCGCCCAACCAGCTCACGCTCGCTGTTAGCGATCATGTCCGAATACTGGGTGTTCTGGATGCCCCACAACGTTGAAAAGACCTCTTCCCGGTGTCCAACCAAGAAGGGCAGAGCCACCACAACGCGCAAGCTTGTCTGGCGCTCAAGGTATTTGTCAATTGTATTGATCTGGTCGTCCCGGTGCTCTGAATTCCAGGCAGCCAGAATGCCTAGTGCTTTGCGACTATAAACGTTACAAACCATGCTGATCATTCTGTCGATCGTAACAAAGCGCATACCTTGGAAAGTTTCGACGTTCAGCACCTTCACGTCGGGGTGCAAGCTGGCGATCACACCGGCAAATACATCCCACTGATCCCCTTTCGCGTCGAGATAAGCATGCACAACACGCATTTTGTCTTCAAAATCGGCCGGCAATAAGGCGTCATCTTCCAGCACAGTCAGTCGCTCGATATCACTCTTGAGAGCATGGCGCGCCAGGTTGGCGTAGGACAGTCCGCATCCGACCCAGCTAGGGCGCAGCCGCACGCCATCGAAGACCGCGCAACCGGCAGGACGGTTCGCTTCGAAAATACGACGGCGAGCGATGGTTTCAGGCATCGACAGTGCAATGCGAGCAGCATCAGCCGGCAATGGCAAGCCATCGTCCGAGATCTTGTTCGGTGGTAAGAAGTTCATGGCGGTCAGGAAGCGGTCGAACATAAAGGCGAAACGCGTCGCGCCACGCTCGGCAGCCTGGTGCACGGCCTCTTTGGTGAATCCCTGCTTCAACGCGGCGCTTACGGTGTCGATCATGCCAGCTTCATCACCCTGTTCAAAGAACAATACGGCACCGGCCAGGTCAGGGTATTCGGTCTGGTCTTGCGAAGACTCCGATACGACTGGCACACCTAGCGACAAGCATTCTTGAATGCGCGGCATTTCCAGCAGCGCGTTTTCATAGTAATGCAGATTAATTACTACCCGGGCGCGGCGAATTTCCTCGATCATTTCCAATCCGAACACTTCGCTGCAAACACGCACATCAAAGTGCTGGCACAAAGTGTCGAGCATGGCGCGCCGGCGCGGCGAGCTGTTCGGGTCACCATAAAACAGCACGTCATGAACTTTTTCCGGCGCCGGTAAATGTTGCATGTAACCGGCGTCTGCTCCAACCGGCAAGTAATGTACGTGCGGATATGCGACGCCTTTGCCCGCCATGAACTCGACATTCACGAGGGCATACTCCAGCACCGCCAGCGAATTTTCCAGCATGTGCAGATAGTCCGCCGTAAACCAGCGCGAGCTGACCGATTGTTCCATCTGGTAAGCTATCCGCTTTTCTCCCGGCGGCAGCTTTTTGAACATTTGCGGGCAAATTACTACATACATATCGTGCGGAAAACCGGCTGGCTCGCTGGTCATGACGTCGGCTTCCCAGCCGTGGGCACGCAGGCGCGATGCGATCAGGTGGGCGATGAACAAGGTATGCGCCGTGGCCATCACCCCCCAACGCTGAGGCGGCCCCGCCACTGCCAAGGTTTGAAGCGCCTGATCGGCACGCCGCGCCTGCAGGCGGTTTCGCAGGCCTGTCAAGTCGCCGCGCGCAACATAGCGAAGCGCGTTGCGCGCCCGGCCTACTGTGCGGCCAGCAGAGGCGACGCCTGTCATCAGTACCCGCAACGGATGGGTGATTCGCCAAGACTTGGAGCTGTAAAGGCGAGCCAGTTCGTCCGCTACCAGGGCCTGTTCCGTTTGTACTTGCGCCATCAATGAACGTAATGCAGTCAGCTCTTTTTCTAAGGCGACCTGAGCAGCGCGCTCGCTAGTATTTTGTTCACGCAAAGCGCTCTCGCGACCATGTGCCAAATTCAGTTGCTCATGCAGTTCACGCTCACGGCCTTGCGTAGAGTTTAATTGCTCATACAGCTCGCGCTCACGGCCTTGCGTCGAGTTTAGTTGTTCGTAAAGCTCGCGCTCACGGACTTGCATCGAGTTAAGTTGTTCGTAAAGCTCGCGCTCCCGGCCTTGACTTGAATCGCGTTGTTCGCGCAGTTCTTGGGTGCTGTCCAGAGCTGCACCTAGCTTTTCGGCTAATGCTATGCGTTCGTTCTGTTGTTGTGTGACGCTTTGGATGAGGCTCGACAAATCGGCCTGCGACCGATGCAAGGCCTCGAACGCGCGCTGCAGTTGAGTCTTCAATTCTTCTTCGAGCACGCGCACAGGATGTGTTGCAGTCTGTATAGAACGATCCGTGCGGCGTTGGAACACGCCATGCTTGACGGCCACGCAATACAAGTCGTGCGTTTCCTCGCCGACCGAAAATTCGATCATCTGAAACAGATTAGGCACATCAAGCGCTTTGCGTACATCCTGTTCGTCCAGATTGCGGTAGTAATCAGCCCATTCGTCGTCAATGGCAGCCAGCAGCGGCGCATCATGTGGCGTGGTCCGGCGCGTGCCGTGTTCTGGGCGCCCCGTGGTTGCGCAGGTCATCAGTAGCATGCCACCCGGGCGCAGCATGCGTACGGCTTCCTGCAAGGTCTGCTCCCAGTGGCGGTCGTGTTCCAGGCACTCGGTCGAGACGATGATATCGAAGGTTTCGGATGGCATGCCAAGCAGGTGCCCGGGCGAGACAACGTCGACGTTTCGTCCTTCCGCCACATCAATACCGAGGTATTGGGAAGTGGCATCGAACAAGTATTGGTTATTGCCGTTCAGATCAAGCGAACCGATATCAAGTGCCAGCACACCGGAGAAATAATGCGGGAAGCGCGCCTTGACTGCACTGCAAAACGCCTTTTGTTGCGGATGGGCCATGTAATCTTTTCCTTGTTGGCTCAGTTATTGCTCAGTAAATGTTTGCGGTTGGTACGCTGTCAGCCCAATTTCAAGCATCGGGATGCCCACCAGCCCAGTCGATGCACTGGTGGATTCAGACTTGAACAACACCGCGTCGTGCATCCAGTGATGTTGCACGTGCTGTTCCTGGGTACCGCTCGCGATGGCTACGTTGACGCTGTAGTCGCCAACAGGCAAGATCGGCATTACAAACCGAAAGTCAGCCTGAATCTCTTCCCCGCGGGAACACGACACCGGCGCCGCGGCGTAACTCAAGTAAGTGTTGTCGCCAAACAGCGCCTGCCCGAGCCGGTCTTTGACCACGAAACCGATAATCGGCGCATCCAATTGCTCCAGAGCCGTTGCCACCACCCGCAGATTCACTTCCTCGCCGCCTACCACCCAGGATAGCGGCGCCCCTTCTGCATCCAGGAATTCCACATCGGTAATCTGCGCCCCGCCTTTGCCAAACGCGGCCGAAGCTGGGTCAAACTGGAACACCTTCAGGTCATTGCGCAAATTGCTGCCATTGATGAATCGTTGGCGCTGATCTTTCCTGATCGCCGCTTGGCGTTCCGGCCTGCGCTGTACAGCGACTCGGGCACCGTCGCCCTGTTGCGATTCGTAAAATGCTTGCAGATATCGCTCGCAAACATCCTTCGGCGGTCCCTCTTGCACTACGCCGCCTTTTTCCAGCCAGACGGCGAAGCTGCAAAAATTCTTGACCGCTGCGGTGTCGTGGCTGACAAACAATACAGTGCCATTCTTCATGAATTCGCGCAGGAAGCGCATGCACTTCTGGGTAAAGAAGGCGTCGCCAACCGCCAGCGCCTCATCTACCACCAAGATGTCGGCATCGACGTGGGCGATCACCGCGAACGCCAGGCGTACCATCATCCCGCTGGAATAAGTCTTGACCGGCTGCTCAATGAAATCGCCGATATCGGCGAAGGCGATGATGTCGGCGAAACGCGCTTCGGTTTCTTCGCGGGTCAATCCCAGCACCGCAGCGTTCATGTAGACGTTCTCGCGGCCCGTGAACTCAGGGTTGAAACCGGAGCCCAGCTCCAGCAACGCCGCGATGCGTCCGTGGGTCGTGATCTTGCCTTGAGTAGGATTGAGGGTGCCACAAATCATCTGCAGCAGCGTCGACTTGCCGCTACCGTTGCGACCGATAATGCCGACGGTTTCGCCTTTTTTGATCTCGAACGAAACATCCCGAAGCGCCCAGAATTCCTGGTAATACCGCTTAGCAGGCTGCCCCAGCAGGCGCTGCATGCGCGGGTAAATCGATTCTTTCAGGCGATCATGGGGCTGTGCATAAATTTGATAGCATTTGCTGAGGTTCTCGACCTTGATAGCAATTTCAGAGGACATCAGCAAAACCCTTTCGCGTTTTTTGGAACCATGCAAAACCAAGCCACGCAATTACGGCGGCACCCAGCAGATAAAGAAGATAACTCGCGAGGTCTGGCACCCGCCCCCAGAACAGCACATCGCGCGCTTGCTCAATTGCAGGCGTGAGCGGATTGGCCTGTAGGAACTGCCGGTACTCCTCCGGCAGCGATTCGGGCGAATAGAAGATCGGCGAGAGAAACATAAGAACCGTAGTCAGTACGCCAATGACTTGCGATACGTCGCGCAGGTAGACGCCCAGGGCTGCCAAGCACCAAGAAAGTCCCATGACAAACAACAGCAGTGGCAGCACTATCAGCGGCCACAGCAGGACAGTCGCATGCGGAATGCCGAACAAGATCACATAGGCCAGCAGCCAGACCAGCAAGCTGATCAGGGTATGGAACAACGCCGATCCCAAGGTAACCCAAGGCAGGATTTCCAGCGGAAAAACGACCTTCTTCACATAGTTCGCGTTGGACAGGATCAGGCTCGGTGCACGGTTGAGGCATTCGGCAAATAAGTTGAACATGATCAGGCCGGCAAACAGCACCAGCGCGAACTCAGTCTTAGAATCGCTGCCGTTGTGCCAGCGCGCTTTGAACACAACGCTGAAGACGAAGGTGTAGATCACCAACATTAGTACCGGATTGAAGAACGACCACATGATTCCCATCAGGGAACCACGGTAGCGGCCGACAACTTCGCGTTGAATCAAGGCCTTTGTCAGGGTACGGTTGCGCCACAGGCTGCGGCCAATTTCGGTGGGAGAAGTGGAGAAACTCTGCATCAGTCAATCATCTCCCACAACTGCTTCTTACACTTCATAAACTTCCTTCATGTTTTGTTCTTTGCAAATTCCTGTGAGCGGCACATGCCAGCCGGCTGCTCTGCGCTTGCGCCAGCACGGACCCGTGTAGCCTGCGCCGCCAGCCACCGGACACTCAGGCAAACACCTCGGCATTGCGCAGCGGTGTGCCTTGGGCATCTTTGACAGACAGCGATGGGTTTCCCTCGAATTGCCAGTCAATTGCCAGATCGGGATCGTTCCATGCAATGCTGCGCTCATACTGTGGAGCGTAATAGTTGGTAGTCTTATACAGGAACTCGGCGCTATCGCTCAGTACAACGAAGCCGTGGCCAAAGCCTTCCGGAATCCAGAGCTGACGTTTGTTTTCAGCGCTAAGGATTTCGCCAACCCATTGTCCGAAAGTGGGAGAGCTCGCACGCAGGTCGACAGCGACATCAAACACCGTGCCGGCCGCCACACGCACCAATTTTCCCTGCGCTTGCTGGATCTGGTAATGCAGGCCGCGCAGCACGCCCTTGGCCGAGCGCGAGTGATTATCCTGCACAAACTTGACGTTGCGGCCTACCGCCTCGTCAAACCGGGCTTGGTTGAAGCTTTCGTAAAAAAAACCACGCTCGTCGCCAAACACCTTCGGTTCGAACAGCAAAACGTCGGTAATAGATAGACGGGTTACGTTCATTAATACACCTTTTCTTCCAGGATCCGCAGCAGATATTGGCCATAGCCATTCTTAGCTAACGGACGGGCTAGATTTTCCAGTTGTAAAGCATCGATCCATTGCTGGCGGAAGGCAATTTCTTCGGGGCAGGCCACTTTCAATCCCTGGCGGTTTTCCAGAGTCGCGATGAACTGGCTGGCTTCAAGCAGCGACTCATGAGTGCCGGTGTCGAGCCAGGCGTAACCACGGCCCATGATTTCGACATTGAGCTTGCCCTGCTCAAGGTACAGCCGGTTCAGGTCCGTGATTTCCAATTCGCCACGTGCCGAAGGCTTCAGGCTCTTAGCCAGTTCGACTACGTGGTTGTCGTAAAAGTACAGGCCAGTCACAGCGTAGTTCGACTTTGGCTTGAGGGGCTTTTCTTCTAGCGATAGCACGCGGCGCTGTTCATCGAACTCCGCCACGCCATAGCGTTCAGGATCGTGCACGTGGTAAGCGAACACGCTGGCTCCTTCGCTGCGCGCCATCGCGTTGCCCAGCAAGTCCTGAAAGTCGTGGCCGTAGAAAATGTTATCGCCCAGCACAAGAGCGGACGGTGCATCATCCAGGAAACGCTCACCAATAATGAAGGCCTGGGCTAGGCCATCCGGCGACTCCTGTACAGCGTATTGCAATGACAGGCCCCACTGCTCACCATTGCCCAGCAATTGCTGAAAGCGCGGCGTGTCCTGTGGAGTCGATATGATCAGGATTTCGCGAATACCAGCCAGCATCAGCGTGCTGAGCGGGTAATAAATCATTGGCTTGTCGAATACTGGCAGCAATTGCTTACTGATTGCCAGCGTGGCCGGATGCAGCCGGGTGCCGGAGCCGCCAGCGAGGATTATGCCTTTGCGTTTCATGCGGTTTCCTGTTTAGGAGAGTTGATCGATCAGTCGGTCGACATATACTTGCCAGGCAGGCATTTGCAGGTCGAGCGCGCAACTCAGCTTGCTAGTGTCGAGGCGCGAATTCTTGGGGCGCTTGGCCGGTAGCGGATAAGCCTCGGTCGGGATCGGCTTAATCTGCGACGGTTCGGCCTTGAGTACGGCACCGTGCGCCCTGGCGCGCTCGATGGCGTAGTTGGCCAAGCCATGCCAACTGGTTGCGCCGGAAGCGGTCAGGTGGTAAATGCCATCTGCCAATGCGCCGCGGCGATAAGCAGCAATGGCTAAGGCTGTGACGTCCGCAATCAGCTCGGCCGATGTCGGAGCACCGAACTGGTCGGCAACTACATTTAGGCTGTCGCGTTCACCTGCCAGACGCAGCATGGTCTTGATGAAGTTGCCGCCGTGAACCGAAAATACCCAGCTGGTACGGAACACCAGCGCCTTGCAACCGCTGGCAAGTATAGCTTCTTCGCCCGCGCGCTTGCTGCGGCCATAGGCGCTTTGCGGCGCAGTGGCATCGCCTTCAACATAAGGCGCCGCCTTCTCGCCATCAAACACATAGTCGGTCGAGTAATGCACGAGCAAGGCATCATGCGTACGCGCATGCGCAGCCATCGCAGCAACCGCAGAGGCGTTGACAGCCAGTGCACCGGCTTCGTCGTCCTCCGCGCGGTCGACCGCCGTATAGGCGGACGCGTTGACGATTATGTCGGCGGCCTGACTCTCGAGCACCTGCTTCAATGCTGCGGGATCATTCAGGTCGAGACTGTCGCGCCCCAGTGCCACCATCTCGCCCAACGGCAGCAAAGTACGCTGCAGTTCGTGCCCAACTTGGCCGTTTTTTCCAATCAGGAGGATCTTCATGCGTATTGTTTTTCGACCCAATTGCGGTAGTTGCCACTTGTGACGTTCTGCACCCAATCGCCATTGGCCAGGTACCACTGTACCGTCTTGCGGATGCCCGTTTCGAAGGTCTCAGCAGGTTTCCAACCAAGCTCGCGCTCTAGCTTGCTAGCGTCGATCGCGTAGCGCTTGTCATGGCCTGGACGGTCTTTTACGAAAGTGATCTGGGTCATATACGACTCGGCATCAGCGCGCGGGTTCAACTCGTCGAGAATGCCGCAGAGGGTATGCACTACGTCGAGGTTGGCCTTTTCGTTCCAGCCGCCGACGTTGTATGTCTCGCCCAGCACGCCGGACTCCAGCACCCGGCGGATTGCACTGCAATGATCCTTCACATACAGCCAGTCGCGGATTTGCTGGCCGTCGCCGTAGATCGGCAATGGCTTGCCGGACAGCGCATTATGGATCACGAGGGGAATCAGCTTTTCCGGGAAATGATATGGGCCGTAGTTGTTTGAACAGTTGGTGGTAAGGACCGGTAAGCCATAGGTGTGATGGTATGCACGCACCAGGTGATCGCTGGCTGCCTTGCTGGCCGAATAAGGACTGTTCGGCTCGTAGCGATGCTGCTCGGTGAAGGCAGGCGACTGTGGCTCCAGCGAGCCATAGACTTCATCGGTCGACACGTGCAGGAAGCGAAATGCTGACCTTGCTTCTCCTTCCAACCCGCTCCAGTACGCGCGCGCTGCTTCCAGCAAGTTGAATGTACCAACGATGTTGGTTTGGATGAATTCTCCGGGGCCGTGGATCGAACGGTCCACATGGCTTTCTGCAGCGAAGTTCAGAATGGCGCGCGGCTGGTGTTCCGCCAGCAACGCTGCGACCTTGTCGCGGTCGCCGATATCGGCGTGGACGAAGACATGGCGTGCGTCGCCATCGAGGCTGCGCAGACTGTCCAGGTTGCCCGCATAGGTCAGTTTGTCGAGATTAATTACTTTCTCATCGGATTGTGCCAGCCAGTCGAGGACGAAATTGCCGCCGATGAATCCGGCGCCTCCGGTTACCAGAATAGTCATATTGTCAGATCTTCTTAAAAATTGCCGCCGCCAACAGACCAAGATTGCCCATCAAAGTCTGGCGATGAATTCCAGATTTTTTCAAATAAATCAGTCGCGGTACTAGCGAGCGCTTGCGCGCCCTAGTCAACATCTCAAGCGTCTCGCGGCTTTCAGGCGTGAGACGACGTTGCAGGCGCTGCAATGCTACCAAATGGCGCTCATTCCAGGTGCGCAAATGGCCCTGCCAAAGCATGCGAATACGCAGGCGACGCGCCGCCCACGTGGAATTGCTACCTACAGCATTGCTGCCGTGCTGCCTGTAACGCAGCGAGGGATACGTGTCGTATTTCACGCAGCCGCCGCAGCCGGTTACCACCATATAGGCCCAGCTATCGTGCGAGACCACTTCGACATTCTTGCCAGCTTCAAGCAACAAGCGGCGCGCTGCCTCATTGAAAACCATGGTATTAGCGCCACCAATGTTCTGGACCAGGGCATTCGCAAAACTTGGCGGCCGGGAAAACAGCGGCGACAGACCGAGGTCGCGGTTATCTGCATCAATCAATCGCGTACGCGAGCAATACAAGGCGGGCACATGCTTCGGAATACTAGCTAGCCAATCCATTGCCCGCTGTAATTTGTCAGGCTCCCAAATATCGTCCTGGTCCGAATAGGCGTAATAATCGGCTTGGATGTCAGCCCTGCAGGTCAGCGACAAGAAATTTGAAACGAACCCTTCTGCTGGTCCGTTATCGATGAACATACGCTGCGCTCCCCATTGAGTCCGGTAGCGCTCCAGGATCACATGCGTCTCATCTTCCGAACCATCGTCCGAAACCCATAACTGCCATTTCGGGTAAGTTTGTCGCTCGATCGAATCCAACTGATCGGCCAGGAAATGCTGGCCATGATAAGTACAAAGCAGAATTGCTACCTTCGGTAGGGCATTATCATCGTGCATAACTAATACGCCTCAGTTTCTGGCGGCCAGGCTGCCAAACAAACATATATTCTTTTATCAACTTAGCCTGACCAACGCAGAATAATCCCGAGTGGGAGCATGATACCGGCCCATGTATTCTGCCCTTGCGCCCGAAATTTGGCCAATATTCTAACATCCTGACACATCTACTGCCACTTGAAGCTAGTGAGGTGCCGCAATGGCATCAGGCTGACCTGAATCAATCGGGAATTAGCAGGAGCCTTGCTTTGATGCATTCTATCGGTTGTCGAGAGCGGTAGCGGTGAATTCGCTCACAGTGCGGCCGTCGGCCAACCCTGCACGTATCCATCATTTCTTCGTCGAGGAGGCAACAAATCGATCCTCGTGGTCCCGTGAGAACACTGGAGGCTTTACTTCCAGTAGAAGAGGTTGCTAGCGTTCGGTCGCGTTCACACGTTGTTTGAGCCACGCGGAAAACTCGGCCCCGATCTCCTCGTGATGCGATCCCAGGTCCACCGTGGCTTGCAAAAAGCCTAATTTGCTCCCGCAGTCATAGCGCACACCTTTATACCGATAGGCGTATACCTTTTCACGGAGCAACAGGCCCGCGATGCCGTCGGTGAGCTGGATTTCCCCGCCAACCCCGCGCGGCAGATTCTGCAACTCGTTGAAAATGCCCGGCGTCAAAATGTAGCGCCCTGCAACTGCAAGCGTGCTGGGAGCGGTTTCCGGACTTGGCTTTTCCACAATGCCCATCACCTGCACCAGATCTGGCGCGATGATTTCGGCGCTGACGATGCCATAGCGCCTGATGTCTTCCCGAGGCACATCCTGCACCGCGAGAATGCTGGCACGCCGTTCGGCAAACTGTTCGACCATCTGCGTCATGACTGGCGGCTCGCCCACCATCAGGTCGTCCGCCAACAATAGCGCGAAGGCTTCGTTGCCGACCAGTTCTTTTGAACACAAGACTGCATGCCCCAGTCCCAAGGCGCGCGGCTGCCGCACATAAGTGCAGACCATATCCTTCGGCGCAATGCTGCGCGCAATGTTCAGCAAATTGGTCTTGCCGGCCAACTCAAGCTCGTTTTCCAGTTCGTAGGCGGTGTCAAAGTGATCTTCCACACTGCGTTTGGTACGGCCAGTCACGAAAATCATGTGGCGAATGCCGGCAGCATAGGCTTCCTCGACCGCATATTGGATCAGCGGTTTATCCACCACCGGCAGCATTTCTTTAGCAGAGGCCTTGGTAGCGGGGAGGAAGCGGGTTCCCAGTCCTGCAATGGGAAATACTGCTTTTTTGATTAGGTTCATTACGTGTTAATCTCCGTGAGTTAACTGCCAGTAGACGCAACATTGGCCGACATTTTAACATTGGAGACTTACCGGCTAAACCCGAGCCAAACCTCACTGGTATCCATTAGGATTATTTTTTTGCCAATTCCAGTGGTCGCGGCACATCAGCGCAAGGTCGCGCTGCGCCTTCCACCCCAGCTCGCGCTCCGCGCGGGCCGGGTCGGCATAGCAGACCGCCACGTCGCCCGCGCGGCGGGGCGAAATACAATAAGGGACCGCCTGCCCGCTGGCGCTCTCGAAAGCCTTGAGGACATCGAGCACGCTGTAGCCAAGGCCGGTGCCTAGGTTGATTTCCGTGCATTGCGGCGCCTGCAGCCGCTCCAGTGCCTTCAGGTGACCAAGTGCCAAGTCGACCACATGGATATAGTCGCGCACCCCGGTGCCGTCGGCGGTCGGGTAGTCGTCGCCCCAAACATTCAGGTACTCGCGGCGGCCCACTGCGACCTGGGCCACGAAAGGCATCAGGTTGTTCGGCACGCCTTGCGGGTCTTCGCCGATCAGCCCGCTCTCGTGGGCGCCGACCGGATTGAAATAGCGCAAGATCGCGATACGCCAGCCCGGATCGGAGCGGTGCAGGTCGCGCAGCATGTCTTCAATGAAGAGCTTGCTGCGGCCATATGGATTGGTGGCAGACAAGGGATGTTCTTCGGTCAAGGGCAGTTGCTGCGGCTCGCCATACACGGTTGCCGAGGAACTGAAGACCAGCGTTCGCACGCCGCAGCTCCCCATCGCCGACAGCAACCGGTGTGCGCCAATCACGTTGCAATCATAGTAGGCAAGCGGCTGCGCCACCGAATCGCCAACCGCTTTCAAGCCGGCAAAATGGATCACCGCCTGACACCGGTATTGACGCAAGGCGGCTTCAATTGCCCCCTGGTCGCGAATGTCTCCTTCGACCAGGATGGGCTTGCGACCGGTAATACGCGCCACGCGCGCCAACGACTCTGGCCGGCTGTTGCTGAAGTTATCGAATACCACGACCTCGTGCCCGGCGGCGAGCAATTCGACGCAAGTATGAGAACCGATATACCCCGCACCGCCCGTTACGAAAATGGTCATCAGATTACCTCTACTATCAAAGAAAGAAGGGAGTGCAGCACTCCGCCGCTGCGGCACCGGTGCCGCTCGCGGCGAGAAATATTACCAAAAATTTCATTTTTCGTCCGCGCTCCCCTTCCAGGACAACCCACCTGCGGACTTCAGGCTGCCGCGGCCTTGCGCGCCGCTTTTGATGCGTACATGGCCTGGTCCGCATGGCGCATCAACTGGTCAATGACTTCCCCGTGCTCAGGATACAGGGCGATGCCGATGCTGGCGTGCGGCTGCAAGGTACGCCCGGCCAGCACCAGCGGCGTGCCAATCACTTGCTGGATCTTGCCGGCCAGCGCCTCGGCCTGCGCCAGGTCCGCCACATTCTCCAGCAGGGCGACAAACTCATCGCCGCCGATGCGCGCCACCGTGTCGGCCTCGCGCACGCAAGAGGTGATGCGGCGCGCAATCGCATGCAGCAACTGGTCGCCCACCACATGCCCATGCTCATCGTTGACCCGCTTGAAGTCGTCCAGGTCGATGAACAGCAAGGCGCCGCGCGACTGGCCGCGCCGGCAGCGCGCGATGGCCGACAGGATGCGGTCCTGGAACAGGCGCCGGTTCGGCAAGCCGGTCAGCTCGTCGTAGCGCGCCGCGTGGGCCAGGTCGGCGTGCAGCGCCAGCCTTTCAATCACGGCGCCGGCCTGGCCGGCGGTAAATTCCAGCAGGTCGATATCCCTGGCCGGCAGCGTGCCGTGGCGCCCGAGGTCCAGCCGCAATTCGCCGAACGCGATGCCGGAAGCCGACAAGGTGACGTGGTGCCAGCCCGTCGCGTCAGGCAACGGCGCGCCTTCGGGCGAGCTGGCGTAAGCCAGCCGTTCGCCCGGCTGCAGCACGGCCACCATACCGCGCAAGGGCAGCAAGCCTTGCAGGATCTGCTCGAAGGCGCGGAACAGCTCGGGCAGCGCTTCCGCGCCGTGGGCGGCGGTGGCCAGGGCCAGCATGCCGGCCTGGCGCTGCTCGGCCAGCTTGCGCTCGCTGATATCGCGCGCCACGCCGATGCGCAAGCGTTCTTCCTGCGACCAGCGCGCGGTCCACATGATGTGGGCGACGCTGCCGTCCTTGCGCAGGTAGCGGTTCTCGAACCCGAGTCCGGGGCGGCCATTCAGCACATGTCCCATTTCGGCCACGGTGCGGGCCTTGTCGTCGGGGTGGATGAAATCGAGGATAATGCGGCCGGTCATTTCTTCCGGCGCATAGCCGAAGATCGCGCGGCAGGCCGGGTTGACGAACACGATGCGTCCGCCCTCGTCCACCATGAAGACGGCATCCAGTAACAGCTCAGGCAGGCGCGCTAATGCATCGGTCATGCGGTGAGGATACCGCAAAACTAGCCGCTAACAAATTCATGGGCAAGCCTGCTTCAGGTAAGCGATCAGGTCGGCGCGCTCGGCCTGGTCCTTGACGCCGGCATAGCCCATGCTGGTGCCGGGCACGGTTTTCAGCGGGTCGGCCAGGAACAGGTCAAGCGTCTTTTCGTCCCACACGATGGCCGAGCGCCGCATCGCAGCGGAATAAGCAAAGCCTGGCACGCTGCCGGCACGCCGCCCGAACAGGCCGCAGTGACGCGGACCGGTGCGGTCGTATGCCAGCGCGTGGCAGGCCAGGCAGCGTTCATAGACCACCTTGCCCGCCGCCGCGCTGGCAGCCGGCGCGGCCAGCACTGGCGCGCCGCAGGCCGCCAGCGCCAGCACGGCAAGCACGCCTTTCATGACATGAAGGCCGACGGCACCGGCGCTTCGCCGAGGGCGTTGCGCAGCACTGCCCAATGCATTGCCTCGTCGCCCAGGATACTGGCGGCCGCCTTGGCTAGCTCGCGGTTGCCGAACAGCGGCACGGCGCCCAGGTAGGCGCTAACCGCGCCCTTCTCCAGCGCGGCGGCAAAGCGCAGCACGTCCGCCTGCGATTTCAGGTTCTCGGTCGGGAAGGTGTATTTTGCCTTGGCGGTGACGGCCTTGCCACCGAGCTTGCCGATGGTCTTTGCCAGGATATCGGCGTGTTCCTTATGGTGGCCCTGGAAGGTCACGGCCAGGTCCAGTACCGGTTTTTGCAGCAGGCCGCTCTCCGCGCCCAGCTGGTAAGCCGCGATGGCTTCGAGTTCAGCGCCCAGCGCCGTATTCAGGATGCGCACGTCTTCGTCAGTCGACTTGTCGCCCTTGGCAGCCAGCGCATCTTCGCCCGCCAGCAGCGCCACCGCAGCGCCGGACAGCAGCAGGCCCGATCTGGACAGGAAGGAACGGCGCGTACCCAGTGCAGCGTCGTCGAGGGAAATCAGGAAGGACATGGTTTTTCTCCTTGTGGTGGGTGGCTAATTTTTCAGGCGTTCGAGAACGTTGGCGACGATGCGGTCGCAGCGCGCGCCGTCGAAGGCAAATGCCTGCTCCAGCGCGACATCGAGTTCGCGCGACAAGGCTTCACGCAGCAGGCCGCGGGCGCGGAAGTAGCGCGTGCGCACAGTCGCTTCCGGGATGTCGAGGCAGGCGGCGGTTTCCTCCACCGTCATTTCCTCCAGGGCGCGCAGGACGAACACCGTGCGGAAGGCGTCGGGCAAGCCGTCGATCTTCTGCTCGATCAGGCGCCGCGCCTGGCTGCGCAGCAGCGCCTGTTCCGGTGCTTCGTTGTGTTCGTCCATTTCTGTCTCCACGTCAAGCGGGATGATCTCGGCGCTGCGGCGGCGCGTGCGGCCTATCGCTTCGTTGATGACAATCCGGGTCAGCCAGGTCGACATGCTGGACTCGCCGCGGAAGTTTTCCATGCCGCGGAAGGCAAGCAGGTAGGCTTCCTGCAGCACATCCTCGGCTTCGGCGTCGTCCTTCACGATGCTGCGCGCCGTGCGGTAGAGCGCGCGGTTGTGGCGGCGCATGAGCTGTTCGAATGCTGCCAGGTCGTTCATCTGGTTTCCCCGTTTAGACTGTTTTCAGGACATTGGATGTCACGCACTGCTTGCGCGTTCCCGAAAATGTAAAAAAAAGCCATTCCTTGCCGGAACCACCATCTCCGAGCGTTGTTGCCGGCGCACGACAGGGCGACAGCCTCCCGCTTTTCCCTGCGGCCCCGAATTTTCTCTCCACGAGTTTCCTTTCATCCATTGCCCTGTGGCAAATCGAGGGGTATCGTGTCTTGATTGTGGACACCTCACCGGAGCCGGACATGGCAGAGCACGACATCCCCCCACTGGAAATTCCCGCATCGGTCGCGGCGGCGCTGAGCAGCTGGGTGCAGCAGGCGGCCCAGGACGTGGGCAGCCCGCTGCGCAGCGAAATCGAAGCGCTGCGCGCACAGCTTGCAACCGCGCACGCCACGCTCGAGGAAAACGAAGACCAGATTACGCGCCTGAATGGCGAGTTGCGCAATGCGCGCAACATCGCTGCCGACGCCCTGGTCGGCAAGGCCAAGGACCAGCTGGCGATCGAAGGCAAGGACGCCCAGATCGCCGACCTGCGCGGCCAGCTCGAACGCAGCGTGGCCATTGCAGCCACGCTGTCCGACGCCAAGCTGACGGCGGAAATGGAACTGGTCGGCGCCGCCACGGCGCGCGACAACTACCTGGCCGAAGCCTCCGAGCTGCGCAGCCAGCTCGAAGCCTGCCGCGCCGCGCGCCGCGCCGGTTAAGACAAGCCGCTTACTCCGAGATCTCGACCAGCTTGTAGCCCGGGTCGGAGGTGATCTGGGCTTCCGTGTAAGGCAGCTTGGTCCACTGGCCCTTGGCATACAGCTTGGTCTGGTCGTTGAAATGCGGGCTGTCCGGATTCGACGACTGGCTGTAGGTCAGGATGCCCTCCGCCACCGGCCCGCTGCTGTCCCAGGTCACGAACTGGATATAGCTGTTGCCGTAGGCGCCGGCGTTGGTTTTCGAATCCGCGGTATAGATCCAGATACCGGGATAGATCTGGTTCTTCACGCCGCGCCAGTTCATGAAGGTATAGCGCCCGCCAGGCACGGCCAGGCTGCCGTCAGTGCGCGAGATGGTCTGCACTTCTTCCGGGCGGGTCCTGCGTTTGGCATCGGTATCGAACTGGCTGGTGGCAACCAGGGCTTCCAGCTTCGCCATGGCGGCAGGAATGCCGGCGGCGCCGCGCGGCGTTTCCAGCGGATCGGCCGGGTTGTACGGCACGCTCCACCACGAGGCCGCATTCAATTCACCCAGCGCTGCATACAGCTCGTAGAACAGGATGGCGCCCGCGCTGCCCGGCGCATGGGTCTTGTCCCAGGCCTGCAGCACCGCGCAGGCGTCCTTGGCCGCAGCCGTTGCAGTGCTGGAAGCGAGGCAGGCGGCGGTGAACTCCGGCAGCCATTTTTGCGCCTTGAAGAAGCGCGCCTGCAGGTAGATCTGCTGCAGGTTGGCCATGGTGAAGCGGTTGCCCGCCACGCCATCGGTACTGGCCAGGCGGTCGCGCACGATGGCGTGGCCGGTGCGGGTGCGGTTGTTCTGTGGGGCGCCTTCCAGGTTCGGACCGGTTGCGATGATCTTCGGATAGCCGGTGAGGAAGGTGTTGGCGGACGGCCACCAGTGGCTGTCGTTGGCATTCAGGATGTAGTCGCTGCGCTTGACCCACGGCCGCTGGGCGGCGCCGATCGCGCCCGACCAGTCGCAGGCAGACGTAGTACCCGTCATCACCACCACGCCGGTGGTGGCGAGGATGTCCTGGAATGGGGCGCCTTGCGCTGCGCCCGGAACGCACGCTGCCAGCTGCGGATCCTGCACATTGGCCGCCACCGAGAAGTTGCCGTACAGGGTGTCGCCCGCGCTGTCGGCAGCCATGGTATTCACCCACGGCATGGCGACATAGGTTGCCGCCGCCGTGCGCAAGCTGTCCACGCTGGTGGACTTGCCGTTCAGGAGCACCTGGTCGATCAGCTTGTAGTTGGCCAGGTTGGCATCCTGGATCGCGAACGCGGACGAAGTGCCCCAGGCGAAGGAGCTGTCCATCAGCATCGGGCCGAACTCGCTGGTGTACAGGGTGCGCGACAGCGAGGTGAGCGCGCCGTCGGCGCCCTTGACGCTGATTGTCAGCGGCACGGCCGTCATCGCCACCGGCTTGCCATCCTTGATGTAGCGCGTCGGGTTGGCCGGGTCGAGCGCCAGGTAGCGCAGCGTGAAGCGGTTGTCGGTGGAGAAGGTGTGGGTCCACGCCACCTTGTCGTTAAAGCCGATCAGCGGCAGCGGCACCCCCAGCAGCGTTGCCCCATACACGTCATAGCCCTTGCCGGTGACCGTCAGGTGCAACTGGTTCAGGCGCAGCGCGCCCCACCATGGAAAGTGCGGATTGCCGAACACCATGCCCTTGCCGGACTGGGTCACGTCCTTGCCCAGGCCAAAGCCGTTGGAGCCGATGGTATGTTCCTGGATCGTCTGCAAGCCCCTGGCGATCGAGGAGTTGGCATAATCGGAAGCCGCCAACAGGCGCGGCTTGCTGCGCTTGAGCAGAGCGGCCGTGGCGGTCTTTGGCGGCTGCGCCGAGCCGATCTGCCTGATGAAGGCCAGCGAGCTGCCCGCCATCGCGGCCTGGGCGAAGCGCAGGTAGGCGTCGTCCTCGGTCATCGGCTGCACCCAGGCGGCGTTGTTGCAGGCCGCCGGCAAGCTGGCGAGCGGGGTCTCTTTCAGGTAGCGGTTGTAGCCGGCCACAAAGCCGGAGGTGAGGTCTTGCGCATCCTGGCTGGACGCAGCCTTGATCTTGGCAGCCAGCGCCGGCGTAAACAGCAGCTTGTAGAAGAAATCGGAATCGATATTGCCGAAGGTATCCCCCAACTGGCCCAGGTAGCCGCCGGCGCCGCCGAAATATTTCGCACGCTCGCCGTGCAGGGTTACCAGCTCTTCCGCGTACAGGCAAATGTTCTCCTTGGCGAAAGCATAGCCGTAGCCATAGCCGGCGCCCTTGAAAGTCTCCGCTTTGACGTGCGGCACGCCGTAGGAGGTGTAGCGGATCGAGGCGACATACGTGGTGCCGGTGATGGGCGGGACGCTGGGCGCCGCCGGCGGATCGTCGCTGCTGCTGCCGCAGGCCGCCAGCAACGCGAATGGAATCAACGTCAGAATACGGGATAAAACGTGCTGTCTCATCTTGTCTCCTAGTTTTTCGGTATTGGCAAAGTTAATTGCTTGGCAATAATACCCCGGCTTGGGCATGAAAAACCGGAATGGCCCATAATCGCGGTTCATTGTCCAACCGCGAGAGATTGAGCATGACTGGCATTACCGACTTCCCTATCAACGCCAAATGGCCCGCCCAACATCCTGAACGCCTGCAGCTGTATTCCCTGCCTACGCCAAACGGCGTCAAGGTATCGATCATGCTGGAAGAAACCGGCCTCGCTTACGAGCCGCACCTGGTCAGCTTCGAGACCAACGACCAGATGTCGCCGGAGTTCCTGTCGCTGAACCCGAACAACAAGATCCCGGCCATCATCGATCCGGACGGCCCGGGCGGCAAACCGCTGCCGCTGTTCGAATCGGGCGCGATCCTGCTCTACCTGGCCGAGAAAACCGGCAAGCTGATCCCGCAGGATGCGGCAGCGCGCTACGAAACCATCCAGTGGGTGATGTTCCAGATGGGCGGCATCGGCCCGATGTTCGGCCAGGTGGGCTTCTTCCACAAGTTCGCCGGCAAGGAATACGAAGACAAGCGCCCGCGCGACCGCTACATCAACGAGTCGGCGCGCCTGCTGGGCGTGCTGGACCAGCGCCTGCAAGGCCGCAAGTGGATCATGGGCGAGCAGTTCACCATCGCCGATATCGCGATCTTCCCGTGGGTGCGCAACCTGGTGGAATACTACGGCGCCGGCGAACTGGTTGGCTTCGAGAAATTCGCCAACGTGCGGCGCGTGCTGGGCGCCTTCCTTGACCGCCCGGCTGTGGCGCGCGGCCTGAATATTCCGGCCCGCGGCTAAATACCTGCAAGTGACGGGCGTACAATGGCCGGGCAGGATTCAACCAGCCCGGGAGCATCGCCATGCTACGCCTCCACCGCTTGTTTGCCGTCTTCCTGCTGCTGGCCGCCGCGCTGGCAGCACCCGCCCACGCCGGCAAGCCTTACCAGTATTACGCGGTGGGCGATCCCACCAACGTCATTCTGCCGCAGCCGAAAAAAACCAGCCTGGTGCTGATGGGCGGTGGCCCCGACGTCGACGCCGCCTTTGCCTGGATGATCCAGAAAGGCGGCGGCGGCAACTTCGTGGTGATCCGCAGCCGCGGCACCGACGCCTACAACCCCTATATCTTCGCCATGGGCGGCGCCCAGTCGGTGGAAACGCTGGTGATCCCGAGCCGCGACGCCGCCAACGATCCTTTCGTGGCCGCACGCATCCGCAACGCGGAAGAGCTGTTCATCGCCGGCGGCGACCAGTCGGACTACATCAATTTCTGGCAGGGCACGCCGGTGCAGGCGGCAATCCAGGAACTGGCCAGCCGCAAGATCCCGATCGGCGGCACCAGCGCCGGCCTGGCCCTGATGGGGCGCTTCGGCTTTGCGGCGCTGAACGGCAGCATCACCTCGGCTGAAGCGCTGGCCGATCCTTTCGACAAGCGCATGACGCTGGAGCGCGACTTCCTGCTGCTGCCCGACCTGGGCAGCGTGATTACCGATGCGCACTTCGACACGCGCGACCGGCTGGGGCGCCTGGTGGCCTTCATCGCCCGCATCGTCAATGATGGCTGGGCCGGCATGGCGCGCGGCATCGGGGTGGATGTGGAGACGGCGCTGCTGGTGGAGGACGGCAAAGGCACGCGCGTGGGCGCGGGCTCGGTCACCTTCCTGCAATCGGTCGGCATCCCCCAGGTGTGCAAGCCGAAGCAGCCCTTGACCTACCTGAACCTGCAGGGACAGCGCATGTCGGGCGGCGGCAGCTTCGACCTGCGCAACTGGGCCGGCTATGGCGGGGCGACCGTGCCGTTTACTGTCTCGGCCGAAGCCGGGGTGCTGCTTACCAGGTAAAGTCGTCCGGGATCTTGTAGTCGGCGTAAGGATCGTCTTCCGCCGGCTGCTCGCTGGCGGCCTTCTTGACCGCGACCACGACTTCCGGCGCGCGTTCGGCGATCTTTTCGCCCACCACTTTCGGCACCAGTTCGGCCACGCCGTCCAGCACCACGATCACCAGGCGGCCGTTGACCAGGTGCTGCTGCACCTGGTCCGACACGTAGATGCGCTCGATCTTGCTGCCGATGGTGAAGTTGTAGGCCACGTCGCCATTGCCCTTCGGCTGGCGGTGCTGCTGCACCATCTGGACCACCTGGGCCATGACGGCTTTCTGGCCGGCGGCCGCATCGCGCGCCGCGTTGAGCTCGCGCGCGCGCTCGGCGGCCTTGCGCTGCTGTTCCAGCGCCGCCTCGCGCGTCTGGTCGACGGCCTTGGTGCCGCTGCGCAGTTCTTCCTTGTGCTGCTTGGATTTTTCCTGCTGCACCTTGTTGACCTTCTTCTTGTCGACCAGGCCAGCCTTCATCAATTGTTCTTGTAACGAAACCATGTCTAACTCCTTTGTTGCCCGCAGTTTACCAGAGCAGGTATAGTGCCCCACATGAAGATGCTTATCATTCTCGCAAGCGCATGCGCGGCGCAATTCCCCGCCGCCCATGCCGGCGAAGCGGATCAACTTGCGGCCATGGTCAACGCCTGGCGCGCCGCCCCCGCCGCTTGCCAGGGCAAGCAGCGCCCCGCGGTAGCTGTGTTGACGCATAGGCCGGTATTGTCGCGCATCGCGCTGCGGCCCGGCACGATCCTGCTGGCCGCGCTGGACAGCGCCGGCTACGATCCCGAAGTAGCGGACGCGGTCAGCGTGGAAGGTCCTGGCGATGCGCGCAGCGCCTTCGAAGCGCTGCGCGATTCGTATTGCGCCACGCTGGGCAGCACGCGCTACCGCGATATCGGCGCCCATCGCGCAGGCAATGAATGGACGATCGTGCTGGCAGCGCCGGCGCCGAACCCGGTCACGCTGGTTCCCGACACTGCGGAAGCGGCGCGCGAAGTCTTCAACGCCACCAACGCGGCCCGCGCCGAAGCCCGCCAATGCGGCGATACCTGGATGGAGGCGGCGCCGCCCCTGGCCTGGAACAAGGACCTGGCCGCGGCCGCCCTGGCTCACAGCCAGGACATGGCGCAGCAAAGCTACTTCGCCCATAAGAACAAGCAGGGCAATGAAGTGTCCCAGCGCGCCGAAGCGCAAGGCTACCGCTGGCGCCATATCGGCGAAAACATCTCGCGCGGACAGGCCAGCGCGCAGGAGGCCGTGACGGGCTGGATCAACAGTCCGGGCCACTGCCACAACCTGATGAACCCGCGTTTCACCGAGTTCGGCGCCGGCGTCGCCATCCGCCAGGGCAAGCGCCCGGCCGCCTACTGGACCCAGGTGTTCGGCGCCCCGCGCTGAGCTTGACATCTGCCCCCTGCGTACTAGGCTTATCTGATCGGCAGCCTGCGGCATGCCGCTGCAGGTGCCGGTGTTTGGGGGATGCCATGGACACCAAGAAGTTCATCAGTGAAGGCTACAAGCTCTATGCGGCAGGCGACCTGAAAGGCCTGCTTGAACGCTATAACGACGATGCGGAGATGATCAATCCCGACTCCGACTACCTGCCCATAGGTGGCAGCTATCAAGGCAAACAACAGATAGCCGAATTCTTCATGAAGTTGAATGAAACCACACAGTGCACCTACCTCGAACCCAAGACCATGGTGCAGGAAGGCGACACCGTGGTGGTGACCGGCGATTCAAGCTGGGTTGCCCGCAGTACCGGCATCGCCTACGACAATCCCTTTGTCCATGTTTTCAAGATCAGCGGCGATAAGGTCGCCTCGATGCGCGCGTACTACGACACCAGCAAGCTGGAACATGCCCTGCATCCAGCCACCACGGGCCAGGCTGCCGGAAAACCACTGCACCACTAACCAGGAGAACGAATATGCCGACCGCCCGTGCCCTGCCCTTCGTGCTGTGCCTGGCGGCCGGCGCCCTCCCCCCCGGTTCGCAGGCGGTGCGCGAGCCGGTCTTCGATCCACTGCTGGATGGCGCGCTGTGCGCCAATCCGGCCGGCGGCCGGCCGCTGCTGCTGGCCATGCTGGCGCCCACCGAAACAGCGCCCTTCAAGCCGGTGCAGCAGGCGCGCAAGGAAGGCGACGATGCCGCGCCGCCTTTGTACAAAGACCTGGGCAAGCTCCATCTTTCCATCACCACGCGCAGCCCGCGCGCCCAGGCCTATTTCGACCAGGGCCTGCGATTGCTGTTCTCCTTCAACCACGCCGAAGCTGCGCGCGCCTTCCGCGCCGCGCAAAAGGCCGACCCGCAATGCGCCATGTGCCACTGGGGCGAGGCACTGGTGCTGGGCCCGAACATCAACGCGCCAATGTTCCCCGAAATGATGGCGCCGGCCTTCGCGGCGGCAGAACGTGCAGCGGCGGCGGCCAACACCGCCAGCCCGGTGGAACAGGCGCTGGTGCGCGCCGTCAACAAGCGCTATGCCGCGCAGCCGCCAGCCGACCGCGCACCGCTGGACCAGGCTTATGCTGCCGCCATGGCCGACGCCGCGCGCAGCTTCCCCAACGACGACACGGTGCAGGTGCTGTTCGCCGAAGCGCTGATGGACCTGTCGCCGTGGGACTACTGGGAAGCCGGCGGCGCCAGCCCGAAAGGCCGCACCCAGGAACTGGTCGATGCGCTGGAGCGCGTGCTGGAACGCAACCCCAGCCACCCCGGCGCCATCCACTACTACATCCACGCGATGGAAGCATCGACCCATCCCGACAAAGCCCTGCCCTATGCGCGCCAGCTGGCCAGGCAGATCCCCGGCGCCGGCCATATCGTGCACATGCCCTCGCATATCTACTATCGCGTGGGACTGTACAAGGACGCGCTGCAGGCCAATATCGATGCCATTGCCGTCGACGAAAAATACTTCCGCGGCGCCGCCAGCGACGCGGTGTACAAGGGCGCCTACTATCCGCACAACATCCACTTCGCCATGGTATCCGCCCTCATGGGCGGCGACGGCAAGGCCACGCTGCAAGCGACGCAGCGGCTGGAGCAGTCGATCAGCCCCGAGCTGCTGCGCGCGATTCCGCCGATGCAGCCGGTGCGCGCCGCGCCCTACTTCGCCCATGTGCAGTTCAGCAGCCCGGAAACGCTGTTGGCCCTGCCGGCTCCGGCCGAAGAATTCGTGCTGCTGCGCGCGATGTGGCATTACGCGCGCGCCGTCGGCTTTGCGCGCAAGGGCATGTGGGACGACAGCCAGCGCGAGGTCGACAGCATTGCCGCCATCGAGCAGAAGGCGGACTTCAAGCCGCTGCTGGACTGGGGCGTGCCTGGCGCCGATATCGTGCGCACCGCACGCCTGGTCGCGGCGGGCAAGCTGGCCGAAGCGAAAGGCGAACTGCCCGGCGCGATCGCGCTGTTCACGCAGGCTGTGGCAGCGCAGGACGCGCTGCCCTATACCGAGCCGCCTTACTGGTACTACCCGGTGCGCCAGTCGCTGGGCGCGGCATTCCTGAAAGCCGGCAAGCTGGATGAGGCGGAAGCGGCCTTCCGCGCTTCGTTCGCGAAGACGCCAAGCAATGGCTGGGCACTGCGCGGGCTGGTCGAAGTGTACGAAAAACGTGGCGACAAGGCCGCTGCGGCGGCAACGCGCAAGCGCTTCGGCGCCACCTGGCTGGGCCCGAAAGAGGGTCCGGAACTGGCCCGCTTGTAAGCGGAAGACGCGCCGGCATCCCCCGAAAGAGGTAGGCGGCGCGCCCCCGGATGGGCGATTTCAAGCTGGCGGTGCATGGCTATTCTTTCAAGTGCGATTTAACCACTTGAAGAAAGAAAGAAAAAACCATGCCATCCCCTATCAGCAACCGCCGCCGCAACGTCCTGCTGGGCGCTGCCACTGCCGCCGTCGCCGCCGGCGCTTCGTTCTCCGCCTCCGCCGCGCCGGCTGCCGCCAAAGGCGCTGCAGGCCACGGCTCCGCCACGTTCACCACCCGCGACGGCGTGGAAATCTATTACAAGGACTGGGGCCCGCGCAACGGCCCGGTCGTCGTGTTCAGCCACGGCTGGCCGCTCAATTCCGATAGCTGGGAATCGCAGATGCTGTTCCTGTCGAGCCAGGGCTACCGCACCATCGCCCACGACCGCCGCGGCCATGGCCGTTCCAGCCAGCCGTGGGATGGCAACGACATGGACCACTACGCCGACGACCTGGCGCAGCTGCTGGACAAGCTGGACGTGAAGAACGCGGCGCTGTTCGGCTTCTCGACCGGCGGCGGCGAAGTGGCGCGCTACCTGGCCCGCCATGGCAGCAAGCGCGTGGCCAAGGCCGGCCTGATTTCCGCCGTGCCGCCGCAGATGCTGAAGACCGCGGCCAACCCGAACGGCCTGCCGATGGAAGTGTTCGACGGCATCCGCGCCGCGTCCCTGAAAGACCGTTCGCAGTTCTACCTGGACCTCGCTTCGGGCCCGTTCTACAACTTCAACCGCCCAGGCGCCAAGGTTTCGCAAGGCCTGGTCAACGCCTGGTGGATGGCAGGCATGATGGCCGGCCACAAGAACACCTACGACTGCATCAAGGCTTTCTCGGAAACCGACTTCACCGAAGACCTGAAGAAGATCGACATCCCGATGCTGGTGCTGCACGGCGACGACGACCAGATCGTGCCGATCGACGCTTCCGCCAAGGCCGCGGCGAAGATCCTGAAGAATGCTAAACTGGTGGTCTACCCTGGCGCGCCGCATGGCCTGACCGACACCCACAAGGACAAGCTGAACGCCGACTTGCTGGCCTTCATCAAGGGCTAAGTCATGGAACGCAAGCTGACTACCGCGGCCGGCGCGCCGGTTGCGGACAACCAGAACGTGGAAACGGCGGGCCCGCGCGGCCCCATGCTGCTGCAGGACGTGTGGCACCTGGAAAAGCTGGCCCACTTCCACCGCGAAGTGATCCCTGAGCGCCGCATGCATGCCAAGGGCTCGGGCGCCTTCGGCACCTTCACCGTGACCCACGATATCGGCCGCTACACCAAGGCCGCGCTGTTCGGTGCCGTCGGCAAGAAGACCGAAGTGTTCGCGCGCTTTTCCACCGTGGCCGGCGAGCGCGGCGCGGCCGACGCGGAACGCGACATCCGCGGCTTCGCCGTCAAGTTCTACACCGAGCAAGGCAACTGGGACGTGGTGGGCAACAACACCCCGGTGTTCTTCATGCGCGACCCGCTGAAGTTCCCGGACCTGAACCACGCCGTCAAGCGCGATCCGCGCACGAACCTGCGCAGCGCCGAAAACAACTGGGACTACTGGACCCTGCTGCCGGAAGCGCTGCACCAGGTGACCATCGTGATGAGCGAGCGCGGCATCCCTGCCTCGTACCGCCACATGCACGGCTTCGGCAGCCACACCTTCAGCTTCATCAACGCCGCGGGCGAGCGGCACTGGGTCAAGTTCCACTTCATTACCCAGCAAGGCATCGTCAACCTGAGCGACGAGGAAGCGGCGGCCCTGATCGCCAAGGACCGCGAATCCTCGCAGCGCGACCTGTTCGAAGCGATCGAACGCGGCGAATACCCGCGCTGGACGCTGAAGGTGCAGCTGATGACGGAGCAGCAGGCCGCGCAGGCATCCTTCAATCCCTTCGACCTGACCAAGGTCTGGCCGCACAAGGACTACCCGCTGCATGAAGTGGGCGTGCTGGAGTTGAACCGCAACCCGGACAACTACCACGCCGACGTCGAGCAGGCCGCGTTCACGCCGGCCAATGTGGTGCCGGGCATCGGCTTCTCGCCCGACCGCATGCTGCAATCGCGCCTGTTCGCCTATGGCGACGCCCAGCGCTACCGCCTGGGCGTCAACCACCATGCGATCCCGGTCAATACCCCGCGCTGTCCGTTCCACAGCTACCACCGCGACGGCGCCATGCGCGTCGACGGCAACCAGGGCGGCACGATCGGCTACGAGCCGAACTCGAAAGGCGAATGGCAGCAACAGGCCGCCTACGCCGAGCCGCCGCTGGCGCTGGACGGCGCCGCCGCGCGCTGGGACCACCGCGCCGACGACGACTACTACAGCCAGCCGCGCGCCCTGTTCCGCCTGATGGACGAGCAGCAGCGCCAGGCCCTGTTCGACAACACCGCGCGTTCGCTGGCCGGCGTGCCGCTGCCTATCCAGCAGCGCCACATTGAAAACTGCAACAAGGCCGATGAAGCCTACGGCGCCGGCGTCTCTGCCGCGCTCGACAAGTTGCGCCCACTCTGGTAACTCACTTAAAAGGAAACAACATGACCATCACCGCCAAAGCCACCCCGGGTTCCCTGCTGCTCACGCCGCGCGACCACACCCTGATCATGATCGACCACCAGTCGCAGATGGCGTTTGCCACCCATTCGATCGACGCCGTACAGCTGCGCAACAACGCGGCCCTGGTGGCGCACGCCGCTGCCGGTTTCGACGTGTCGACCATCGTCACCACCGTGGCCGAGAAGAGCTTCTCCGGCCCGGTCTTCGACGAGATCAAGGACGCCTTCCCGGGCGCCGAAATCACCGACCGCACCTCGATGAACACCTGGGAAGACGAAAACGTGATCCGCCGCGTCAACGCCATCGGCAAGAAGCGCATCGTGCTGGCCGGCCTGTGGACCGGCGTCTGCATCGTCGGCCCGGCACTGTCGGCGCTGGACCAGGGCTTCGAGGTGTACGTGATTGCCGACGCCTGCGGCGACGTGTCCACCGAAGCGCACGAGCGCGCCATGGACCGCATGGTGCAGGCCGGCGCCCGTCCAATGACCTCGCTGCAATACCTGCTGGAACTGCAGCGCGACTGGGCCCGTACCGATAGCTATGAACTGACCACCGGCATCGCCAAGAAATTCGGCGGCGCCTACGGCCTGGGCATCATCTACGCCCAGACCATGTTCCACGCCAAGGAAGGCCAGTGAAGATTTATCTTCTCTCGCTGGGTGCCGGCCTGCTGGCCGGCATCCTGTACGGCGTGCTGAACGTGCGCTCGCCGGCGCCGCCCGTGGTGGCGCTGGTGGGGCTGCTCGGCATCCTGCTGGGAGAACAGGTGCCGCCGCTGGTCCGCCAGTGGCTGGCGCCGAAGGAACAGCAGGTATCATGGCTGCAAGAACACGTTAAGCCGCACTGTTTCGGCGAACTGCCTTGCGCTGCAAAGAACGAGGAGAAGCAATGACTGCTCCGGAGCTGATACTCCACAACGGCCGCTTCACGACGCTGGACAAGAGCCAGCCCGAGGCCGATGCGGTCGCCGTCACCGGCGGCCGTTTTTCCCATGTGGGCGAGGCGCGCGAGATCCTGCCGCTGGCGGGAGCGCAAACGCGCGTGATCGACCTGCAGGGCCGGCGCGTGCTGCCCGGCCTGATCGACAACCACCTGCACCTGATCCGCGGCGGCCTGAACTTCAATATGGAATTGCGCTGGGACGGCGTGCGCTCGCTGGCCGACGCCATGGCCATGCTGCGCGCCCAGGTGGCCATCACCCCGGCGCCGCAATGGGTGCGCGTGGTGGGCGGCTTCACCGAACACCAGTTCGTGGAAAAGCGCCTGCCGACCATCGAGGAACTGAATGCCGTGGCGCCGGACACGCCGGTATTCATCCTGCACCTGTACGACCGCGCCCTGCTGAACGGCGCCGCGCTGCGCGCCGTGGGCTATGACCGCAACACGCCGGAGCCGCCGGGCGGCCAGATCCTGCGCGACAGCGCCGGCAACCCGAGCGGGCTGCTGCTGGCCAAGCCGAACGCCTCGATCCTGTACGCCACGCTGGCCAAGGGCCCCAAGCTGCCGCCGGAATACCAGCTCAACTCGACCCGCCATTTCATGCGCGAACTGAATCGCCTGGGCGTGACCGGCGCGCTGGACGCGGGCGGCGGCAACCAGAATTATCCCGAGGACTACCAGGTGATCCAGCAACTGGCCGACGCCGGCGAGCTGACCATCCGCCTGGCCTACAACCTGTTCACGCAAAAGCCGAAGCAGGAGAAGGACGATTTCCTGAACTGGGCCGCCAGCAGCAAGTACCAGCAGGGCGACGACTACTTCCGCCACAACGGCGCGGGCGAAATGCTGACTTTCTCGGCCGCCGACTTCGAAGACTTCCGCCAGCCGCGCCCCGACATGCCGGCCAATATGGAAGACGACCTGGAAGGCGTGATCCGCATCCTGGTGCAGAACCGCTGGCCGTGGCGCATGCACGCGACCTATGACGAAACCATTTCGCGCGCGCTGGACGTGTTCGAAAAAGTGAACCGCGACATGCCGCTCGACGGCCTGCACTGGTTCTTCGACCACGCGGAAACCATTTCGCCGCAATCGATCGACCGCATCGCGGCGCTGGGCGGCGGGGTGGCGGTGCAGCACCGCATGGCCTACCAGGGCGAGTATTTCGTCGAGCGCTACGGCGCGGCGGCGGCGGAAGCGACGCCGCCGGTGAAATACCTGCTGGAATCGGGCGTCAAGGTATCGGCCGGCACCGACGCCACGCGCGTGGCCTCCTACAACCCGTGGGTCTCGCTGTCCTGGCTGACCACCGGCCGCACGGTGGGCGGCATGCGGCTCTACCCGCAGCGCAACCTGCTGGACCGCGAAGCGGCGCTGCGCATGTGGACCGAGAACGTGACCTGGTTCTCCAACGAGGAAGGCAAGAAGGGCCGCATCGCCGCTGGCCAGCTGGCCGACCTGATGGTGCCGGACCGCGACTTCCTGCGCTGCCCGGAAGACGAGATTGCCGACACCACGTCCCTGCTCACCGTGGTGGGCGGCAAGGTGGTGTATGGCGCCGGCCCGTTCGGCCAGTACGATCCGCCTATGCCGCCGGCCATGCCGGACTGGTCGCCGGTGCGCCAGTATGGCGGCTACGGCGCCTGGGGCGCCATGCCGGGCGCCGTGGCACGCGGGGCCGGCGACGCCGGGCATGCCAGGACAGCTGCCATGGCAGCGGCGGCGGCCTGCGGCTGCTCCAGCCAGTGCGGCATGCACGGCCACCAGCACGCGACGGCCTGGACCCGCTCCCTGCCGATCGCGGACCTGAAGTCGTTCTGGGGCGCGCTGGGCTGCTCCTGCTGGGCGGTGTGACGTGGCGCCGCACACTCCCGGCGCGGCGCGCCTGCGCACCAGCCGCGCCAGCGCCGGCATCCGCGCCCTGCACTGGCTGGCCCTGCTCCTGCTGTGCGCAGCCTACCTGCAGGGCGGCTTGAACAAGCTGCTGGACTTCGGCAGCGCGGTCGGCGAAATGCAGCACTTCGGGCTGCAGCCGGCGGCGCCGCTGGCGCTGCTGGTGATCGGCGGCGAACTGGGGGCGGCGGCCATGGTGCTGAGCGGCCGCCTGCGCTGGCTGGGCGCAGCCTGGCTGGCCCTGTTCACGGTGGCGGCCAGCTTCATCGCCAACCGCTATTGGGAAATGACGGGCATGCAGCGCTTCATGGCCGCCAACAGCTTCTACGAACACCTGGGCCTGGCCGGCGGCTTCCTGCTGGTGGCCTGGCATGACCTGGCGCGAAAGGGGGGCGTATGGCACGCGGCACGAGCCTGAGTTTCCTGGCCGGGTATGTCGACACCCTTGGCTTCGTCGCCTTGCACGGGCTGTTCACGGCCCACGTGACGGGCAACTTCGTGCTGCTGGGGCGGGAGGTGGTGGCGCCGGGCAATGACGTGCTGCTCAAGCTGCTGGCCTTCCCGGCCTTCATCGGCGGCGTGGTGGCGGTGCGCGCCCTGGTGCGGCGCTGCCAGGCCGGCGGCCGCGAAGCGCTGCGGCCGGCCCACCTGCTGCAGGCGGCGCTGATGCTGGCCGCGGCAGCCAGCGCGCGCTGGGACATGGCCGTGGGCCTGCTGTGCGCGGCAGCCATGGGCGCGCAGAATGGCTACGGCAAGCTGCTGCTGGCGAAACTGCCGGCCAGCACCGTCATGACCGGCAACGTCACGCAGCTGGTGATCGATTGCCTGGACCGGGCCGGCGGCGCCGAGCGTCCCGCGCTGGCGGCCCTCGGCGGCGGCGTGCTGGCCTTTGCGGCCGGCTGCGTCATGGGCGCGCTGGCTTCGCGCTGGGGCATGGGCGTCGGCTTGCTGCCGGCGGTGGCAATGCTGCTGGCGATGGCGGCGCTGCCCAATCCCGACGCATCAAAGCCCAATAATGCCGCGCTTTAAAGCAATGGTGACGGCGTGCGTGCGGTCATTGGCATCGAGCTTGGCCAGGATGCTGCGCATGTGCGCCTTCACCGTTTCCTCCGAAATCGCCAGCTGGCTGGCGATGCGCTTGTTGGCGTTGCCGGCCGCCGCGCATTGCAGCACTTCGACTTCGCGCTCGCTGAGCAGGGAAGCGCCGAGGTGGCTGGCCAGCTGCTGCGCGATCTCCGGCGAGATATAGCGCTGGCCGCCGTGCACGGCGCGGATCATGCCGACCAGCTCCTTGCGCAAGCTGCTCTTGAGCAGGAAGCCGCTGGCGCCGGCTTCCAGCGCGCGCCGCACCTGGGCATCGCCGCCAAAGGTGGTCAGCATGACGACGCGTGCGGCCGGGAACTGGCTGCGGATCGCCTGCAACGCCTCGATGCCGCACATGCCGGGCATGGCCAGGTCCATGATGGCCAGGTCGGGGCGCAATGCGGCCCAGGCGGCCAGCGCCTGGTGGCCGTCGCCCGCTTCGCCCGCGACCTGCATGTCGGGCTGGCTGGCAATCGCATCGGCCAGGCCGGCGCGCAGCATGGGATGGTCGTCCACCAGCAGCACCCGGATTGGCGCGGCGGTGTCTGGATGAGTTTGGGTGTTCAAGGAAAGCTCCGCGCAATGCTGCAACGGGGAACTATAACAACGGAAGCCGGTGCTGGCAATTTGCCGGGCGTACGGGACGCCCGGCAAAAGGGGGAAATTACTTCTTCTTGGCCTTGGTCTTGGCCGATTGCGACTGCGTGGCGACCGGCTGCTGCGAAGCAGGGGTGCTGCCGCCCTGCACGCCCAGCGCGCCGCCGGTGCCCAGGCCGCCCGCTACTTCCTGCTGCTTGTAGTTGCGCACGGCGCGCACCACGTTGTTGTACGAATCCATGAAGGCTGCCACCAGGATCTTGCCTTCCGGGGTATTGGTGTAGCCGCTGGCGCCGGCCGCAGCGCCGCCGCCGAACAGGGCGCCGAAGGCGCCGAAATCGGTGTTCTTGGCGCTGCCTTCGGCTGCCGCCAGCTGCACGCCGGAACGGTTGTCGATCATCAGCAGCATGGTCGACGCTTCATTGGTCTTCATATTGCCGGCCACCATGCCGGCCACGCTGCCGATCAGGCCCAGGCCGCCCAGTGCGCCGCCCACGCCCGAAGTGCCCTTCTGGCTGAAGGTGATGGTCGGGCTCATGGTGTAGTCGGCAGCGGCGATCTGGCCCTTGCCGTAGTTGCTGTTGGCGCGCATCTCGCCGGATTTTTCCAGCGCGCGCTCACCCATCATATGGTCCATGGCCGCGCCGCGCTCCACCACCACGAAGCAGTTCGATTGCTGGATCATCATGCGCAGCACCGGCGTGGTGGAGCCCAGCTTGTACTGGCTCAGTTGCTGGAACCACGGCATGCTGCGGTCTTCCACCACCGACAGGGTGCCCAGCGGCCGGTCGCATTTTTCCAGCTGGCTGTTGGCATTGGCAGCGGTGGCGCCGCCGGCGCTGCCGGTGGCCACGGTACTGCCGCCGCCCAGGGTTGGTTGGGTGCCGGCACAACCGGCCAGCGCCAGGGCCGCCACGGCCGCGAACAGTTTGGTCTTCATACGGAGATCCCCTAGTTTTTGGATGAAACGGCCGATTTTATAAGAAAGACATATCAAAAATACTATCAAATAGTCACGCTGAGGCTGCCGTGACACAGGGCGCCATTGGGCGTACTATCAAGGTTCCTTAGAGCAAGGAAGCTGGCCCATGGCTGCCCCCGACCAGATCACCCACTGGCGTGAAAAAATCTTTGCCCGCCTGGTCCAGGTCGTGCTGGTACTGGGCCTGGCCACGGCCATCCCCAGCATCGCGCAGTCGCTGCGCGAGGGGCTGTGGGGCGTGGTGGCGGTGGATTTGGTGGCGCTGGCCTGGCTGGCCGCCTTGTGGCGGCTGCAGGAAGTGGTGTCCTACCCGGTGCGCGCCATGCAATTCCTGCTGATTACCTTTGCCGTCGGCGTGGCGCTGATGCTGCAGGTCGGACCGGTGGCCCACACCTACCTGCTGGCGGTGCCCTGCCTTGCCGCGCTGCTGGTGGGGTTGAAGCCGGCCATCTGGCTGCTGCTGGCCGGCGCGGTGGCCATCGTGCTGACCGGCTTTGCGCCGCCGCCCGATCCGGCGGCCATGGGCCTGTCCGGCGACGCCGCCTTGCGCGCCGCGATCGTGGCGCTCAATTACCTGTTCATTGCCGGCATCCTCACCATGAGCTGCGGCGTGCTGCTGCGCCACCTGGCGCGCTCGCTGGCCGAGGGCGAGCAGCTGGCCTTCTACGACCCGCTGACCGGGCTGCCGAACCGGCGCCTGCTGCTGGACCGGCTGGCCGGCCTGCTGGCCAGCTCCGAGCGCCAGCACATGTTCAGCGCCGTCATGTTCGTCGACCTCGACCGCTTCAAGACTATCAACGACGCGCGCGGCCACGCCACCGGCGACCACCTGCTGCGGCTGGCGGCGCAGCGGCTGGAAGACCTGGTGCGCAAGAGCGACACCGTGGCGCGCATCGGCGGCGATGAATTCGTGGTGCTGCTGGCGCACCTGGCGCCGGACCTGGCGGCGGCCGGCAATGCGGCGCAAGGAGTGGCGGAAAAGATCCGCACGGCGCTGGCGCAGGAATTCGAGATCGCCGGCCAGGGCTACGGCTGCTCGGCCAGCATCGGCGTCACCCTGCTGCCCAGGTACGGCCAGCAAGCCGACGACCTGCTGCGCGAAGCCGATACCGCGATGTACCGCGCCAAGGGCGCCGGCCGCAACGGCATCGCCTTCTTCGAAGCGGCCATGCAGGCCGAAGTCGAGCGGCGCCTGACGCTGGAGCGCGAACTGGGCCAGGCCATCGAGCAGGAGCGGCTGCACATGGCCTACCAGCCGCAGTTCGATTGCCAGGGCCGGCTGCACGGCGCCGAATTGCTGATGCGCTGGGAGCGCGACGAGGGCGGCATGGTATCGCCGGCCATCTTCATCCCGCTGGCCGAAGAAGCGGGCCTGATCGTGCCGCTTGGCTTATGGGCCTTGAAGCAGGCTTGCCTGGCGCAGCAGCGCATGTCGGTGCTGGGCCTGTCCCTGCCGCTGTCGGTCAACGTCAGCCCGCAGCAATTCCGCCAGGCCGACTTCGTGCAGCAGGTGCGCAGCATCTTGCTGGAGCACGGCGTGGAGCCGGCGCTGCTGATCCTGGAAGTGACGGAAGGCCTGCTGGTGGAGAAGATGGATGAAATCGTGGCGCGCATGAACGAGCTGGCTGCGCTGGGCGTGCGCTTTTCGATCGACGATTTCGGCACCGGCTATTCCAGCCTGGCCTATCTGAAGCGCATGCCGCTGTACGAACTGAAGATCGACCGCAGCTTCATCATGGACATGCCGGACGACGCCAACGACGTGGTGATCGTGCAGACCATCCTGGCCATGGCCGGCCAGATGGGCTTGCGCGTGGTGGCGGAAGGGGTGGAGACCCAGGCCCAGGCCGACTTCCTGGCGGCCCACGGTTGCCATGCCCTGCAAGGCTACCTGCTGGGCCGCCCGGCGCCGCTGCCGGCGCTGCTCGACCTGCTGACTGCGCAGGCCGCGCTCTCCACCCGGGCGCCCGTTTAGTTCAGCTTCACCGTCAAGGCCTTGCGGATCGCCACGCAGCGCTGGTCTTCCTGGTGCGCCACCAGCAGCGAACGGCGGGTGCCGGCGCTCAGGCCCGGGTTGGCGGCAGCCGTATCGGCCAGGCGCTGCACGCTTTGCGCGGTGCAGGTGGCCGGGATCATGGCGCCGGCATAATCGCGCATGAAGACCGGGCCGGCCGACTTGTCCAGCACCGGCAACTGGGCCAGGCGCGCCGCGGCACTCTGTTCGTTGAGCGCCACTTGCGAGGACGGGTACAGCGCATGCATCGCAGTGCGGATGCGCGAGAACGGCAGCTTGGTTTGCGTGTCGCCGATCCTGGCCAGCCATTCCTGCTTCACCTTCGCATCCGGGCGCGCGGCCTGGGCTGCCACGGCAGCCAGTTCGCCGCTGTCGGATTTATCCTTGGCCTGTTCGGCGGCGATGCGCGCCTCGGCGCCCGGATAATCCTTGCGGTTCAGGACAGCGATCATGTCCCAGCGCAGGTCCTGGCTCAGGGTCAGGCCGGCCAGCTTGTCGCGGCCGTCCAGCATGGCAGCGATGCGCTGCAGCGATTCCTTGCTGCCGGCCGTGCCAAGGTAGGCGCCGAACCAGCGGCGCTGGAAGTCGCCCTTGCTGGCCTTGGCCTGGGTCCAGGCCATCTTTTCCAGGCGGCCCACCACGGTGCGGGTGTAGGCGCCGTCGGCCGACATGGTGCGCAGGTAGCGGATCGACTGGGCCATCTTGCCCAGCACGTCGCCCAGCAGCACGTAGTCCTTTTCCTGCGGGGCGTTGACCAGCACGGTGTCGAGGAACTCGTTGAGCGGCAGCGCGCCGTCGCGCACGTTGTCCCACATGCTGTGCCACAGCATGGTGCGCAGCAGCTTGTCTTCCACCTTGCTGACGTCCTGGCGCGCGGTGGCGAAGGAGCGCGTATCAAGCTTGGCTTTGACGAAGCCCCAGTCCTGGTAATTCGGGTAGACCAGGTCCGGGCAGTCCGCGCCTTTGAGTTCCGCCACCTCGGTAGTGGCGCCCTTGTAGGTCACCGGCAGCACCTTGGCGATATTCAGCTGCTTGCCCTGCTTCTGCATCAGCGCCAGTTGCACGCGCTGCTCGCGCAGGGTCGGGAATTGCGCCACGGCCGTCTGCTGCAGGCTGAAGGCGTCGATCTTGCCGGCCTTGCAGCTGTAGTTGGCGGTGATGGTATTCACGCCCGGCTGGTACAGCCAGTCCTGGGTCCACTGGCCCAGGTCGCGGCCGGCCGCTTCGGCCAGGCTGCCGATGAAGTCATCCAGTTTCGCGTTACTGAACTGGTACTTGACCAGGTAGTTGTGCACGCCCTTGCGGAAGGTCTCCTCGCCCAGCAGGTGGCGCAACTGCTTCAGCGTGGAGGCGCCCTTCGAGTAGGTGATGGCGTCGATATTGTCGAAAGCGTTAGCGGTGGACGGCACCGGGGTTTCGATCGGGTGGGTGGTGACGCGCTGGTCCTGCACGTAGGCGCCCGACTTGCCCTGCGAATAGAAGTACTGCCACGCGGAGTCCTTGAATTCAGTCGCTTCGGCGGTGGCCAGGGTACCCATGAAGGAGGCGAAGCTCTCATTCAGCCACAGGCCGTTCCACCATTGCATGGTGACCAGGTCGCCGAACCACTGGTGCGCCATTTCGTGCATGATGACGCTGGCCAGGTCGTGCTTCTCGGCACTGGTCATCTTGTCCTTGTGCAGGAAGGAGTGTTCGGCGAAGGTAACCGCGCCGGCGTTTTCCATCGCGCCGTACAGGAAGTCCGGCACCAGCAGCTGGTCGTATTTGCCGTACTGGTAAGGAATGCCGAAGTAGTCGTCGAACCAGGCCAGGCCTTGCCTGGTGTATTCGAACCACGGCGCCGGATCGACCTGGTCGGCCACCGACTGGCGCGCGAACAGGCGCATCGGGTACTTGGCGCTGGTGGCGTCCTCCCACACCTTGTACGGGCCGGCGTGCATGGAGAAGTTGTAAGGGCTGAGGATCTTGGACACGGGGAAGGTCCAGCGCTTGCCGTTGGCCACGTCTTCCACTTTGGATTCGCGCGTGGTGGATACCACGGTCCAGTCGGCAGGCGCGGTGACGTTGACCTGGTAGGTGGCCTTCAGGTCCGGCTGGTCGAACAGCGCGAACATCTGGTGCGCGGCGGCCGGTTCGAAGTGCGAGTAGGTGTAGACGCGGCCGTCGACCGGGTCGACCATGCGGTGCAGGCCTTCGCCATTGGTGCTGTGCTTGCGCTCGAATTCCACGGTGACGCTGTTGCGGCCTGCCTTCAGGTCGGCGGCGGCCAGCGTGATGAACCAGTTGTTGTACTGCGGCGCGGCGACCTGCTTGCCGTTGACCACCAGGCGCTTGATGGTGGCCTTGTCCAGGTCCAGCGTCAGCGGCTGCGCGTTGTCTTTGAGGTCGAAGGCGACAGTGGTGGTGTTGCTGAAGCTTTCCTGGCCGGTCAGCGTGAAGTCGAGGACATAAGCGACGTTGGACACGCGCGCCGAGCGGGCGGCGGCATCGGTCTGGCTCAGGTAAGGGTTTTCAGCGCGCGGGGTAAGGGCGCTATTGTCGGCCGCAATGCCGCTGGTGGCGACAAGTGCACTGACTGCCAGTGTAATGGCATGAGGAACTAGCGATTTCATGGTTATCCTTATACATGTCTCGCCCCGGACCGGCCCCGGTCAGGTGGCGCAGGGATGATACCATTGGGCGATGGACATCAAACTCGAGACTCCCAACCAGCCCGAAGTCGTGGCCCTGATCGACCTGCTGGATGCTTACCAGCTGTCGCTGTATCCACCGGAGAGCGTATATGCGCTCGACATGAATTCGCTGCTGCAGCCGAATGTGCTGTTTGCCGTGGCGCGCAATATCGACGGCGCGGCGGTGGGCTGCGGCGCCATCGTGGTGACGCCGGAATACGGAGAAGTGAAGCGCATGTTCGTGCATCCGTCTGCGCGCGGCCGGGGCGTGGCGCAGCGCCTGCTCGGCATGCTGGAAACGGAAGCGCTGGCGCGCGGCTGCCGCCAGTTCATGCTGGAGACCGGGCCGTCGCAGCCGGAAGCGATCGGTTTGTATGAGCGCCTGGGCTACCGCGTGCGCGGGCCGTATGGCGATTACCGCGACGATCCCTTGAGCGTGTTCATGGAGAAGTCGGCATGACGGACGCCCTGCACGACCTGCGCGAGCGCACCCGCGCCTTTGCCGCTGCCCGCGACTGGGAGCAGTACCACACGCCGAAGAACCTGGCGATGGCGCTGTCGGTGGAAGTGGCCGAACTGGCCGAGCATTTCCAGTGGCTGCCCACCGGCCGCGCCGGCGAGCTGGCAGCCGGCCAGCATGAAGCGATCCGCCACGAACTGGCCGACGTGCTGCTTTACCTGGTGCAGATCGCCGACAAGCTCGATGTCGACCTGCATGCGGCGGCGCTGGAAAAAATCCAGCTCAATGCC
>Ga0209565_1000238_pt1 | contig 59977 bp, 43 predicted proteins | sample Araplaol_mTSA_r2_2_FD_184283 | JGI IMG/M metagenome (GOLD analysis project Ga0209565, IMG submission 184283) | Arabidopsis root microbial communities from North Carolina, USA - plate scrape MF_Col_mTSA_r2 (SPAdes) (version 3) | ecosystem: Host-associated > Plants > Roots > Endosphere | place... | reverse complement strand
ACCAGCCTGCCGTGGTGACGATGGACTTGGGCCTGCCGCCGGAACCCGACAGCGCAAGCGAGGGCTTGCTGTTGCTGCAGCAGATGCTGGCCATTGCCGCCGACACCAAGGTGATCGTCCTGTCGGGCAACCAGGATCGCGAGAACGTGCTGAAAGCGATGGCGCTCGGCGCGTACGATTTTCACCAGAAGCCACTGGATGGCGACATGCTGTGCCTGATGGTGGAGCGCGCATTCTTCCTGCACGGGGTGCAGCAGGATAACCGGCGCATGCTGCAGACCGAAGCCGATTCGCCGCTGGCAGGGCTGGTCACGCGCGACCCGGGCATGCTGCGCGTGTGCCGCAGCATCGAAAAAGTCGCCCCCAGTTCAGCTACCGTCATGCTGATGGGCGCGTCCGGTTGTGGCAAGGAAGTCCTCGCCCGCGGCCTGCATGCGCTGAGCTCGCGGCACGACCGGCGCATGGTGGCAATCAACTGCGCGGCAATTCCCGAACACCTGCTGGAGAGCGAGCTGTTTGGCTACGAAAAGGGAGCGTTTACCGGCGCCGAGCGGCAAACGCTGGGGAAAATCGAGCTGGCCGCAGGCGGCACATTCTTCCTCGACGAGATCGGCGACATGGCCTTGCCGCTGCAGGCGAAGATGCTGCGCTTCCTGCAGGAGCGCGTGATCGAGCGCCTGGGCGGGCGCAGCGAGATTGCAGTCGATGTACGGATCGTCTGCGCCACGCACCGCAACCTGAAGGCCATGGTGGACGAGGGACGTTTTCGCGAAGACCTGTTCTATCGGCTCAGCGAGATCGTGCTGGTGGTGCCGCCGCTGCGCGAACGGATCGGCGACGCAGTCCTGCTGGCGCAACACTTCAGGCACCGGTTCCTGCAAGCCGAAGGTCGACCGCCGCTGCCGTTCCATCCGGACGCGCTGCTTGCCATTGAAGCATACGGCTGGCCTGGCAATGTGCGCGAGATCGAAAACTGCATCAAGCGGGCTGCGATCATGAGTGAGGGCCCGCATATCACGCTGGAGGACCTCGGCTTGCCTCCCGGTGCGCCGCAGGCGGAAAACATCGACTTGCGCGATGCGCGCACCGCCGCCGAGTACCGGGTGATGGTGAAGGCGCTGGCGCGCACCGGGGGCAATATCGCGCGGGCCTCCGAATTGCTGGGCGTGAGCCGTCCCACCCTTTATGACTTAATGAGCCACCACGGGATCAAGTGAGTCCGGCTCGCGCCATTCGCGTGCTGCTTTGAGCTGCTGGCGCAGGCCGGGGAGCGGGAATCCGAGGCCATACGCCTTGTGCGCGGCATTGCGCGCTGCCGGCCAGTCTTTTTGCCGTACCCGTGCCAGGCCGAGGTTGTACCAAGCGGCCGCATTGCCAGGCTGCGCCTGCAGGGCGGATTCCAGCTGTTCGATCGCATCGCCATCGCGTTTGAGCGAGAGCAGGTAAGCGCCAAACAGGGCGCGCGCGGCCCCGTCCGCAGGCACGAACGCGATGGCGCGCTGGAAGTAGCATTCGACCGGGAATGCAGCACCCGGCGCCTGGGCCGTTTTCAGGCGCAGCGCCAGCCGCGCCATCGCCGCCAGGGCGCGCGGATGGTTCGGGAAATGTTCCAGCGTATAAGCTATATCGCCGCCCAGGGTGCCTGACATTCCCCGCTGCAGTGCTTCCACCTGCGGGCCGAAATGAAAAGTTTCGACTACCGACAGGCCTTTGGCATCCTCGGCGTCGTTATAGTCGCCACCGGTGCTGCCCTTGGTGTAGGGCGGGCAATCGGCCGCCAGCGCCGCGAGCAGGATCAGGTAAGCTGGCATGGGAGTTCTCCATCTTCGAGCGGCCTCGTATCGAAGACAAGTTTCGGCCGGGAGCTGGGGCCGCCTGAGACGTGAAGGTAGGGCGCACGCGTCGCGATCATCAGTTGCCACCGCCCCAATGCAAGGAAGGTAGCGCTGCCGAGGTTCACCGCACCGAGACGCAGGTGCGCCCGCAGCGAACCGGGATTGAAGGCCGAAATCCGGCTGCAGGTCCACCGAACCCCGCGCGCGCGCATCTGGCGGTGTGCCTCGTCCCACAGGCGGCAGAAGGCCGTACCGAGTCGCATGTGCGGCTGCACGAAGACATCGTAGTCCCAGCACGAGTGGGGTGATGGCAGGCAGTAGCGCACACGCACTTCATCTTCTTCGTAAGCCCCGAACTGGTACCACAGGATTGCGGCAAGGTCGCCGCCTTTCCAGGCCGCGATGCTGCAGCCGCCCTGGCGGAAACGCGCTGCGGCGATTTCGGGCGGCCTGGGATATTGGGGCGGCAGGTCGGCCAGGTTTGAAATCGGCTGCATGACCATCCTGCCGGGTGCGCTTCGCATGGCCGTTGCGGCGACGCGCTGCGCCACGAACTGGTAGCGCCACATGCGCAATCCGAGGCAGCCCACGACGCGTGCGAGGGCGTACCAGGCGGCATTGACAATGCCGAGCTCCGAGACTGTGTGCAGGAGATGCGTGGACATAAAACCATTACAGCAAAGCTTCGCGCGGGCTCTTTGAGCTAGCGCAAGCGCCTGCGACGATGCCTTGCATAGACTGGGACCTCCAAGGAGGAAACATCATGCTGACTGTGCTGATGGCGACATTCAATGGCGCGCGTACCTTGCCGCAGGTGCTTGATGCCTACACGCAGCTGCATAGCCCCGAGGAAGGCTGGCGGCTGCTGGTGGTGGACAACGGCAGCGACGACGGCACGCGCGAACTGCTGATGTCCTACGCTGGCCGGCTGCCGCTGCACTACGCCTATGAACCCAGGCGCGGCAAGAACGCCGCCCTGAACCACGGTCTGGCATTGGCCATGAAGGGTCCGGAGACACGCCTGTTCGTCTTTACCGATGACGACGCCACGCCGGAGCGCGATTGGCTTCTGCATTACGCTGATGCCGCAACCGAACGCAAGGGGTTTGCCATCTTCGGCGGCAGCATTGTCCCCGACTGGAGCGAGACGCCGCCGGATTGGCTGTTGCGGCTGGTCCCTTGTGGCTTGACTTACGGCTTGACCGACCCGATGCTGCCCGAGGGCCCCGTCTACCCCGGGCTGGTGTGGGGCGCCAATATGGCTGTGCGGGGCGAAGTCTTCCGGCACGGTTACCGCTTCGACGAATCAATCGGGCCGGCGGCGGGCGAATATGCGATGGGCGGCGAAGTCAGCTTCACCCGCCTGTTGGAGGGGGCCGGGTTCCAGTCGTGGTTCTGCCCCGCGGCGCGGGTCGCCCACCATATTCGGCCGGTACAGCTGACGCCCGACTGGGTGATGGCGCGCGCCCGGCGCTATGGCCGTGGCGCCTGCCGCCTGACCAGGCCAGGCCAATTCCCCGAGCTGTTCGGCGCGCCGCGCTGGATGCTGCGTAAATTCGCCGAAGAACTGTGCGGACTCGGGGCGGCCATGGTTTTGCGCCAGCCCGAGCGCATCTTCCAGCGCCGCTGGGAGCTGGCTTACCTTGGCGGGTATATTGCCGAAGCCGCTGCCGCAACCAGGCGCGCGGACAGCCGGCGCGTGCTGCTGACCAGCTTTTCGGGCGAGCTCGGTGGCATGGAGCTGCGCATGCTCGACGAAGCCCGCTTTCTCAAGGGCGTCGGCTACGATTGCGTGCTTGCGCCTCCCCGTTATGCCGGCGACGAGCGCTGGCGCCAGTCGGCACAGGACGAATGCGTCGAGATCGCCGACCTGAATGTGCCTCCCATGCTGGAAGAGTGGCCATGGCGCCGCCTGAACCGCCTGCGTGCTGTGGTGTTCTCGGCGCGCGCCTTGCGCCGGTTGCGGCCCGACCTGGTGCACGTCGCCTTCTGTTGGACCACCTACGGCGCCAGCGCCTTGTGGCTGGCGCAACATTGCGGTGTCCCGGCAGTGATCAGCGTTCACAACGCATTCCCGCTGACCGAATTCAACGAGTGGCAGCGTGGCTTGCTGCAACGTGCGATGTCGGGAGTGCGGGGCGTGTATGCGGTCTCGGATTCGGCGATGAAGCATTTCCTGGCGCTCTACCGGCAGTGGCTGCCTGCCGATGTCCGCCTCGCCGTGATACCGAACTGCGTCGATGTGCGGCGCTTCCAGCCGTCGATGCGGCGACGGGCAGCCGCGCGGCGCCAATGGGGCATCGCCGAGAATGACGAAGTGATTGGCAGCGTGGGCCGCTTGTCGGCGCAGAAGCGCCCCGAGGAACTGTTGGCAATCTTTAGCCACCTGGCGAAATCGCGGCCGCGCCTGAAGCTGCTGCTGGTGGGGACTGGGCCCATGGAATCGTCGTTGCGGGACCTGGTACGGCGCCAGCGCCTGTCACGGCGCGTCATTTTCACTGGTTTCCAGGCCCAGGTCGAAGCGATCGTTCCAGCCATGGACTTGCACCTGCTGGTCAGCCGGCGCGAAGGCTTTGGCATCGCCACTATCGAGGCGATGGCATGCGGTGTGCCCGCGCTGGCAACCCGGGTTCCCGGCAGCGAGGACATCCTGCAAGGCTGCACAGGAGGCCTGTTGCTGACACCCGGTGATATCGACCATGCGGTCGGCACCATCGCTGCATTGCTTGACGATCCGGCGCGCCGCGCCGAAATGGGCCGCCAGGGCAGGGCTGAAGTCGAGGCGCGCTATGCGGTGCCGGTGATCAGCGCGCAAGTCGAGGCCTTCTACGCCGGGTTGGCATGAAATGCGTGGCGTGGCGCGCAATTTTGCGTTTGGTTTTGCTGAAAAGTACTTCCAGGCTGCGCTTGCCCTGGCGTCCTCAATGGCGCTGGCCCGCCTTCTGTCGCCGGCGGAAATCGGTATCTACTCGATAGCCGCCGTACTGACCGGACTGGCGCAGGTGTTCCGCGACCTCGGCACCGGGCAGCTATTGGTCGCCCGGCGCAACTTGTCGACCGAGGAGCTGCGCGCATTGCTGGCCATCTCAATCGCGATGGGATGGAGCCTCGCGCTGCTGCTCGCCGCGCTGGCGGGGCCGCTGGCCGCGTTCTATCGCCAGCCGGAACTGGCGCCGGTCTTGCGGATCCTGTCGCTGAATTTCGTGCTGGTTCCATTTTCCTCACAGGCCACTGCGATGCTACGGCGGGAGATGCGTGCCGGTGCGCTGTTAGGGGTATCCGTGTGTTACAGCACAACGCAGTTTGCAGCAACCATCGCCCTGGCTGCCAGCGGCTTGGGCCCAGGCGCCCTGGCCTGGGGCAGTTTTACTGCAACTGTAGCGGGGTTTGTCGTTGCGATGATGCAGCAGCCTGCCGGAATGGCGTGGCGACCCGGCTGGCGCGGCGTTGGCGCGCTGCTGCGGCCGGGAGGTCTGGCCGTCACTGGAAATGCCATCGACGAAATCGGCGTGGTGGCACCGGACCTGGTAGCGGGAAAGCTGCTCGGTCCGGAGGAGGTGGCATTGCTTGGAAAGGCGCAATCGGTACTGTCGCTGTTTAACCAGGCTGTCACCAGTGCCGTCTCGCCGGTGGTTTTTCCACTGTTCGCAAAGCAGGCGCGTGAAGGTGGAGATGCTCTGCAGGCGTACATCGAGACAGCTGCCTGCATTACCGCCGTGTCCTGGCCCTTCTTCATTTTCGCCGGCCTGTTCGCGGGACCTCTGGTGTCGCTGCTGTACGGAGAACAGTGGCAAGCGAGCGTACCTTTGATCCGGATCATGTGCGGTGCAGCGGCGCTGTATAGCATGTTTAGCATGGGCCGCTATCTCCTGGTCGCTACCGGCCACATCGGCGAACAGGCAAAGATCGACGCCCTCGCGGTAACCGGTCGCCTGGCGATGCTGATTCCCGCCGCACTGGCGGGCTTGAACTGGCTGGCGGCGGCCGTTGCCCTGAGCCTGGTGCTGCGAAGCCTGCTCGTATTGCGTTCGCTTCGCATCTTGTACGGCCTGCAGCTTGAACGCCTGCTTCGGGCCGTATGCAAGAGCGCGGTGGCTACGGGTGCGGCTGCCGCGCCGGGCCTGCTGGTGTTGGCCACCGCGCGCGATGAGGTGGGCACTTTGCATTTGTTGGCAGGCGCCATAGCGGGAGCTCTGGGTTGGGGGCTGGCAATCTGGTTGCAGCGTCATCCCCTGGCCGGTTTCCTGCGCTGGACCTAGTCGCAGCAATCAGGGGAGAGAGCTATGCGCATCGGAATCCTGTCCTATCCCATGTTGTTCCAGCGCGAAGGCGGCTTGCAGGTGCAGGTTCGCGAGACCGTATCGGCGCTTAACCACCTGGACGCTTCAATGTCGGCCGAACTGGTCGACCCGGCGCGCCAGAGACTGAGCGATTTCGACCTCATACACGTATTCTCCGCTTTCAATGGAAACTTCCGCGTGGTCGAATCTGCCGTGGAACTGGGCCTGCCAGTGGTGCTGTCGCCGTTGGTGTCTCCCACCTGGAACCGGAACGCCGGCTTCCGTGCGCGGGTGGCGGAGCGCCTTGCAGGGCGCATCTGCTCGTACAACCTGCAGACCAGCTACGCGCAGACGAAGCGTGCCTTGCAACTGGCCGATCTCGTGATCGCGCTTGGCGAGGCGGAGAAGGAAGCGATCGTGAACGGTTTCCTGACCGATCGCGCCAAGATTCGCGTTTTCCCCAATGGGATCAGCCGCCAGTTCTTTACCGCCAAGGGCGACCTGTTCCGCCACCGCACGGGAATTGTCGGGCCCTTCGTGCTGACCGTGGGCACGGTCTCGTCCTACAAGAACCAGCTTAACCTCGCCCAGGCACTGGAAGGCAGCGAGCTGCCCCTGGTAATGATCGGCCCGGTCGCCCGTGAGGAGCACGACTACCTGCAAAATGTGCTGAAGAACCCGTGGACGCGCTGGCTCGGGGCACTGGACCACGACGATCCGCTGCTGGCGAGCGCCTACGCCGCTGCCTCGGTGGTGGCGCTGCCAAGCCAGGGCGAGATATTTCCGCTGTCGGTGCTCGAGGCCTTGGCCGCCGGCACACCGGTGGTCATGACACAGGACAGTGCACTGCAACTCGATGGCTCGGAAACCATGCTGCGCAAAGTCGCCTGGAATGACCTTGCCGGCCAGCGCGAGGCGATCATCGGCCTGGCCACGCGGCCGCCGTTGCGCACCGGCGTGCAGTCGATGGTGGAGCAGTTTACCTGGCAGCGGGTGGCCAGCCAGATGGCCGGCTGTTACCGGGAACTGTTGCCCGCAACCGCTGCATGAACTTCAGCTCTTTGGGCGGTAGCGCAGCATGGCGGCGCCTTTTTCGCAGGGCAGCGAACTGATCTCGAGCTCGGGGAATTCGGCTGCCCAGCGCTGCAAGGCCGCTCGTTCACCGGGCCGCATCGCGTCGTCCAGGAAGATGGCCGCGCCTGGCGCCATGCGCGGGAAGAGGATCGGGCCCGCCGGATAACGCGCGGCTTCGCTGGTGGCTTGCGGCGGCCCATCGATCACCACCATTTCGATCGCCTGGCTGGTTGCCAGGCCGCTGCAATCGTACCAGGGTTGCCGGCGGTCGCCGAAGGTTTGCGTCAGCAGGGGGGCGTCGATCACGCAGGCCCAGTCGGCCAGGCCGTGCAACTCCAGCTGGCGGCGGGTGCGGCGGGCATAGGCGGGGTCGTGTTCCAGGCTGTACACTTTGCCGGCGCCATTGATCTGCATGCAGCGCGCCAGCACGAGTGTCGAGGTGCCGCTGCTGCATTCGACCACGCACAGGGGCTTTTCGTCGAGCGCGTGCGCCGCCAGTTCCTGCAGGAAGTCCGGCGAGGCTGCCCAGCCGCGCGTCAGGGGCAAGGCGCGCTGCAATCCCAGGCTGATATACAAGCCCTGCAAAGCTTCAAGCTGGCGGAAAAGGGAAGCATGCTCCTGGCGCGAGTCATCTTTCATCGCATGCACCAGCAAATGCATGTTGCGCACCTTGTGCAGGATATAGGCGCACAGGAGCAGCACGCCGATGGCTGCGGCATCGATCATTCGTAATACCCGTAATAATGCGCGCCAGGGAATGCGCGCGATTTGTTGTAGACCAGGTTCACGTGCCGGCAATGTTCGATACGCTGCAACGCGGCCTGTACTGCCGACTGGGTGGTGGTCTCGGCCTCGACCACCATGACCACCTGTCCCATCTGCGAAACCAGTACGCTCGCTTCCGTCGTCAGGAGCAGGGGCGGCGAGTCGAACACGATGATGCGGTCGGGATAGCGGCTGGCGAGCTCTTCCAGCAGACGACTCATGTTGCGGCTGCCGAGGAGCTCGGTCGCATGCCGGCTTGCCGGCCCTGACGGCAGCAGGCTCAAAGACGGCACGTTGGTGCGCAGGATGACGTCGGACAGTTCGATGCTGCCATCCAGCAGCACATTCATCAATCCCCGCTCGGCTTGCAGGCCCAGCACCTTCAGTACCGAAGGGCGCGCCACGTCCGCATCGACCAGCAGGGCCCGCGCATCCTTTTCCATCGAGATGCTCATTGCCAGGTTGACGGCACAGTAGGTCTTTCCTTCGCCCGGCAAGGCGCTGGTGACAACCACCAGGTTGCCATGCGGGATAGCGCCGGCGCCGGTGGAGCGCGCATCGTTCAGCAGGTGACGCTTGACGATCCGGAAGTCCTCGGCGACGGAGGTTCGGCCGCTTTCATGCGTGACCATGCCCCGCTGCCGCATCCGGACCAGGTTGATGTCGGCATAACCTAGCTCGGCTGGCGGGGCGACTTCCAACAGATTGGGCGGCAATTGCATGCTACCTCCTTTACTGGTAGAACAGGGTAAACACCATCATGCCGCCATAGCCAAGCAAGAGGCAGGCGCTGCCGGCACCGAAGCCAAGCCGGTCGCGCGCGTGGCGCTGCTTTTCGTCGTCGGTCCAGTTCATGCCGATGGTGCCGAGCACGCGCAAGCCGGTTTTCGCGCGCAGTTCGGCCGGACTCAGGAAAGTGGGACGCAATTCCGACAGGCCCAGGGCTGTGGCTGCACCACCAAGCAGGCCGGCCGCCAGTACGGCGCTGTAGTACAGCGCCCGGTTCGGACCGATCGGGCGCGCCGGCATGGTGGGCGGATCGATGATCTTGAAGCTCATCATTTCCGTGGTCGTTGTCAATTCCCCCGACAATTTGGCCGCCTCGCGGCGGGCGATGAGTTTTTCATAGTTCTCTTTGTTGACCTGGTAGTCGCGCGTCAGCTGCCCCAGCTGGGACTCCAGTTCCGGCACCGCATTGCGTTGCTCCTGCAGATGCGACTGGCGCCGCTGCATGGCCTCGACGCGCGCGCGCAGCGCTGCAACGCGTGCCTCCGCTTCGGCCAGCGCCACCTTCATCTGCTGGAACAAGGGGTTGTATTGGCGGGCCGTGTCGCCCGGGTCCGGTTGTTTCTGGCGTTCCTGCTGACGTTTCTCCTCGAGCTGGGCGATCAGGCGCAGGGCGGCGGCAACGTCGGGATGCTGGTCGGTATACTGCATCCGCAGGGCATCGAGGTTCTTGTTCAAGGCGCTGATCCTGGCATCCAGCTCGGACACGTCGCCTGGGGTGCCGACGGCCGCCAGCAGGGGCTCATCGCCGCCGAATTGCGCTGCAATGGCCTTGCGCGCCTGTTCCGCCTCGGCCAGTTCGAGTTGGGCGCTGGCCAGCGCTTCGCTGGCCGTCAGCAGCTTGCCGCCATAATCCTGGCCCTCCCGCGGCAGCAGGTAGTTGTGTTTCAAACGGAATTCCTTGACCAGGTTTTCCGCCGCCAGCAGGCGGTCTTCGTAGTTCCTGATCTGCTCGTCGATGAACTGGACGGCCTTTTCCGAATCGCCCTTTTTTCCTTTGAAGCTACCCTCGACGAAAATGGACAGCAGCGCCTGCACCACATCGCGCACCTGGCGCGGATCTGATTGCATGTAGCTGATGGTGTAGATATCGTAGGTGCCGGTGCCGTTGATGTGGATGCGTTTCAGCATGTCGTCGACCATCGCGTCGTGCTCGCGCGCCGTCACCGTGCGCACATCAAGGTCGACCATGCGCAACACGCGTTCGATATTGGGGCGGCTGAGCAGGGTCCGGCTCATGATGGCTACCTGCTGTTCGACGTTGGGCATGCTGGTCATGCCGACCATCAGCGGCTTGAGCACGCTTTGCGTGTCGACGAATACGCGCGCCGTGCTCTGGTACTCGTTGGGAAGGGAATAGACCTTGGCCCAGCCTGCCAGCACGAGCAGCCAGGCGATGCTGAAGCCGGCCCAGCGGTGCATCCACATGCCTTTCAGGCTGGACAGCAATTGGCTGAAAAGTTGCTCCATGCTGCGCTCCCTGGTGATACGCCTCGGTCCTCTGGATTATATGGACGGGTTTCCAGCCTGGCTGGACAACCCGCCCGGATCTTGAGGCCTGTCAAGAAGTGATCAGGATTTGCGGCGGCGCAGGGCGACCGACATGGCCAGCATCCCCGCGGCCAGTACGGCCAGCGAATCCGGCTCGGGCAATTCCTGCTGCAAGGCATTGGCCAGGGTGTTGTGCTGGATCGTGATCTGGTAGCTGGTGCCGGCAGTCAGCAAAGGCGATACCTTGCTGAGCGGCGTGCCCGGAACGGTGGCGAAAGTGTAGGTCAGGATGCCGGGGCTGCCATCCGTGCGGCTGCGTACGCTGAACGCATTCAACTGGTCAGGCGCAAAGTCAAAGATCCTGCCCTGGGTGGACAAATCGATGATATTGATCGACCACGACAGGCGTGCGTTGGCGTTGGCATCCGGGCCGGATCCGGGCGACACATAGGCCTGGGTGAAAGCGGAAGCGTCGAAGGACACGGTCATGGTATCGGCCGCGCCAAGGGTGAACTGGAAGGTGGTGGAAGTTCCGACGTCCGAGTTGCCGGATGCGATCGCATTCAAGGCGGTCGACGCATCGGCGCGGGTACGTGCATGTGCGCCGGCAGGGGCGGCGCCGATGGTGATCGAGGCGCCGGTCAGGTCCTGGTCGGCATAGCCGAAGGTGCCGGGCACCGGCCCCGGGTAGGGGAAGGGCGTGAAATCATTGTTGCCCAGCACCGGGCAGGTACCTCCCACGCACTGCTGCAGCACGTTGGGGGTGCCGGTCAGGATCGGGATCGAAGCAGTGCCGTTCTTGAAGACGCCGTTCAGCGATGCCGTGGCATGCGCATCGTTGGTGCCCTGCAGGATGGTGAAGTCGGAAGTGCTGTAGGCCGTTCCGTTCGAATGGAGCAGGCGGAAATTGTTGATGTCGAGGATGGCGGAGGCGAAGGTGGACGCCTGGGCCGGTACGCTGGCAATGCTGGCCGCCAGCAAAGCGGCAGTTGCCAGAACAGACTTGCGGAAGGTAGTCATAGCGTGGATCTCCCGGTTGGATGCGGCGGGTTTGCCGGCATGCTCGTACCAGCAGCATCCGTGCCATGCGTTGTTGCCCCGGCGGCGCCGGTCCATGAAAAGAAATCCGACGCGGGTGGAACCTTATGCCGTCCCGTGCGTCCAAGCCCCATTCGATAGGAGGGCGCACCGTGGACGACGACACCATTGTTTCCTTGTTGATTGACGAGAACGCCAGTGGCGAGCAGCCGCTGCATGCGATCGACCAGCAGTTGTTCCATATCCGGCTGGCCAATTCGGCCGGCCGGCGCGAAGCGGCCAGCGTGCTTCTGCAGAAGATGTATGGCTGGCGCGGCTATGAGGTGGATCCCAACGCGCCACATGCGCCCAACCGCATCACGCTGGCAGCCGACAGCCATGGCGAAACGGTCGGCACCATGTCGCTCTGCCTGGATGACCCCGCCATCGGGCTGCCGGCAGATGAAAACTTTGGCGACATCCTGTCCGGTTTGCGCACGCAAGGACGGCGCCTGTGCGAGCCGGCGCGGCTGGCGATTGACCGCAATGTGAATATGCGGGTGTTTGCCGCGCTGATCCACATTTCCTACGTGTATGCCCACCGCCTGCACGGTTGCACCGACTACGTGATCGAAGTCAATCCGCGCCATGTGCGCTTCTACAAGCGCATGCTGGGCTTCCGCGATGCGGCCGCGGAGCGCCACTGCAGCCGGGTCGGCGCGCCGGCCGTGCTGTTGCGGCTGGACCTGGCGCACATGACGGAGCAGATCCGCCTGTATGGCGGGCGCATGGAATCGGTCCCGAACGAGCGCTCGTTCTATCCCTTCTTTTTCTCGCCGACGGACGAGGCCGGTATCACGCTACGCCTGCGCGAGGGGAGGGACTGACATGGCGAATATCGACACCGCCTTGCAGGCCTGGCGCTTGCTGCTGGGCCCCGCCCGGGTACTGACGTCGGCCAGCGAGCTCGAGCCGTATTCAGCCAGCACTTCGGCCATGCCGGTGGCGCCGCTCGCGGTGCTGCGTCCGCTGTCGCACGGGGAAGTGGTGGCCGTGGTCAGGAGCGCCAGCGAGTTCAGGGTGCCCTTGTATCCCCTAAGTACCGGGCGCAACTGGGGCTACGGCGACGCCAATCCCAGCGGCGAAGGCCAGGTCATCGTCGACCTCGGTGGCATGAACCGCATCCTCGATCTGAACCGCGAGCTAGCCTATGCGGTGATCGAACCGGGCGTTACGCAGGCCCAGTTGGCAGGCCGCCTTGCCGAGCTGGGCCTGCCCTTGTGGATGGACTGCACCGGTGCCGGGCCCGATACCAGCCTGGTCGGAAACATCCTCGAACGCGGCTTTGGCCACACGCCTTATGGCAACCGCATGCTGCACGTGGCCGGCATGCGCATCGTTCTCGCCAGCGGCGACACCCTGGAAACCGGCTTCAGCCATTTCGCCCGTGCTGCCGCAGCCCACCTTTATCCCTATGGCGTCGGCCCCTGGCTGGACGGCCTGTTCACGCAATCGAACTTTGGCATCGTTACCAGCCTGGGTTTCTGGCTGATGCCGCAAACGGAAGCGGTAAGCCACCTGGTGGCGAGTGTGGCGCGCTTCGACGACATCGCTGCCGTGGTGGATGCGCTGCGGCCGCTGCGGATGGATGGCACCTTGTCGAGTGTGGTGCATATCGGGAATGATTTGCGCGTGCTCTCGGGTGGCACGGTGTTCCCGCTTGCCCTGGCGCCGCAGGGGCCGCCGTTGCCTGCGCAACTGCGCGCCAGCCTGTGCCAGGGCGCCGGGATCGGCGCCTGGACCGTCTCGGCCGCCCTGTACGGGCGGGCGGCCCAGATCGCCGATGCGCGGCGCGCCGTGCGCGGCGCGATCGGCAAGCTGGCACGCTTGCGCTTCATCGACGAAAGCGCTTTGTCGCTGGGCAGCGCCGCGGCCCGCCTGTTGGGACAGGGAAGGCTTGGCAGCAGGCTGGCGGCACAGGTGGACCTTGGCCGCTCGCTGCTGAACATGAATCGCGGTATTCCCGACGGCCGCTTCCTGGCGGGGGCCTACTGGCGCCGCCGCGGCGGCCTGCCGCCCGGATTCCCGCGCGGCGCCAACCCTGCGCGCGACGGCTGTGGAATGATGTGGCTGGCGCCCGTGTTACCGATGCTTGGGATGGACTTGCTTCGCGTGCACAGCCTGGTCGAACCGCTGTTCGCCACGCATGGCTTCGACCTGTTCGAAACCTTCAGCATGATCAACGCACGGGTGTTGGGAGGCGTGCTGACCATCTGCTTCGACCAGGAAGACGCCGAAGAAACTGCACGCGCCAGGCGATGTTATGAGGCCTGCTTCACGCGCTTGATGGGCGCGGGATACATTCCCTACCGCGTCGCGCCGCAATCGATGGCCGCGCTGGACAGCGGCCATGACACGTACTGGAGCACCGTGGCCCGGATCAAGGCGGCGCTTGACCCAGGGCACATCATCGCCCCGGGGCGTTATCAGCCGCGCTGACGCCGCCGGATGACAATGAGCAGCGCCGCACCGAGCGGCAGCAGGGCGCTGGCCGGCGGCTGCGCCAGCGTCACCTGGGCGACTACCGGGTCGGACAGGCGCGCCGCCCAGCCGTTCTGGCCGATGGCGGTCAAGGCCAGGATGCTGGTCATGGTGTTGGTGCCGTAAAAGTCGGCCCCGGCCTGCTGCATGCCGTTGCTGAAGTAGCTGCACGCCGGACCGCCGGCGCAGCGCGCCAGGTAGCTGCCAAAGCCCGCCGACGGCGAGCTGGCGCCGCCCAATTGCTGGTACAGCGTGACCGGCGCCCCGCCCGCGATAGTGTTCGTCAGGCCGGGCACGAATTCCCAGCGCATCAGGAGCGCACCGTCGGTAATCCCGCCGAGCCGGTTGAAGCCGTTGCGCTGCGCCGCCTTGATGCCGCCGATGCCGAAGCCGGGATTGGTACCCCCGCTGAGCTTGTCGAGGTAGAAATCAAGGTGGATCTTGCCGTCGCAGCCAAAGGAGAGATGGGTGCAGCCGGTCCCCAGCACCTGGTGGCTTGGCGACCCGGCGACCGGCAGCACCGCGGCGTCGCCGGCGCCATACATCATGAAAGAAATGCTTTGGTTGTCCTGCCCGCTGCGCCACAGCTGCCTGGCCGGGTTGCCCAGTTCGCTGATGCTGGTCATGTATCCGGCGCCAAAGCTGGCTTCACGGATGCCGGTCCCGCCGCCGGTATCGCCACTGCGGGCCAGGTAGCCGCTGAATTTGATTTCGACGGCGCCCGCTGAATGCAGCACAAACGGGGCGAGCGGCGTGGCTGCAGCAGGTCCGGCGACTGCCATGGCCGCAAGCCAGGCGGCGCCCTTGTAAAGTACGCGCTTGAACATGGTGTGCTCCCAGTGTTGGATATGAACCATATTGCAAGGATTGCGCCAGCAACCGCCCAAGGGCAGCCTGGCGACCGCGTAAAGAGTGCCGACAGCTCACAGCTTGGCCAGCAGGCGTTCGACTTCGGCCCGGCGCGTAAAGCCCTGGTCGGCCAACAGTTGTTCGCACTGGCTGCGCGCTGCGCGTTTGTCGCCATTGCGGAACAGGGCGTGGGCGTAATGCAGCCGGATATCGCTGGCTGCCGGTGCCGTTTCCAGGGCTTTTTTCAGCAAGGGCAGGGCGCGTGCCGGTTTTCCCCGCTCAGCCAGGATCCAGGCGAGGGTGTCTGCCACCGCGGGGTTGCCGGGAGCGAGCCGGTAAGCCCGCTCGGCCGGCTGCAGGGCATCGCCCTCCCTGGCTTGCAGCAGGGCCCAGGCCAGGTCATTCAAGGCCAGCACATTATCGGGGTCGCGCTGCAGGATGGTTTCGTATTCGCGCCGGGCGGCTGAAAACTGCGATTGCTGCAGCAAATGACTGGCATAGTACAGGCGGGTAGGCTGGTCGGAGGGAAACTGGCCAAGCCAGTCGCGCATGCGCTGGTCCGCGGCCTCGGCCCTGCCTGCGGCATGCAAGGCCCGGTGCAGGGCAATCGCCAGCGGACCGCTGCGCTGCAAACCGTAAGCCCGTTCATACAGCGCCACCGCGTCGGCTTTCTTGCCTTCCTCCAACAAGGCGTCGCCTTCGAGCTTGAAGCCGAGGCTGGCACTTGCCTGCCGTTGCTGCGCCGACTGGGCCAGCTTGCGGGCCTCGGCGAATGCGCGACTGTCGAGCAAGAGCGCGCTGGCAAGCACCAGGGCATCCTCTCGACCAGGATCCAGCGCGAGCGCTTTGCGCACGGCCTGCAAGGCCAGCGCCTTCTGGCCTGAGGCGAGCGCCGTGCGGGAGATGCGCAGTGGAATATCGGCTTCAAGCGGGCGCAACAGGGCGAGCTTCTGCAGGCTGTCCAGTGCTGGCGCATGCTGCCCGGCGGCGGACGCGGCCTGGGCCAACAGGTCCAGGCTGGCTGCCTGGTTCGGGTGCCGCTCCTGCAGGCGCTGGGCCTGCTGAAGCGCCTTGCCGGCTTGTCCGTTGCGCAGATACAGGGCCGCCAGCGCCTGCGCGGGTGCCGGCGCATCGGGATCCGCCGCGATGGCCCGTTCCAGCCAGCCGACCGCGGCTGGCACATTGCCCTGTTTTGCTTCCAGCCTGGCAAGCGCCATCATCAACGGCAGGCTGTTTCGGTGACGTTCCAGCGCGGCGGCGTAGCGTTGGCGCGCCTGGGGCGCCTTCTTTTCCAGCAGGTCCAGTTCGGCCAGGTTGTCGAGTGCCGGCATATGCGACGGGTCCAGCTGCAAGGAGCGTGAGAATGCCTTGCGGGCCCCGGCCAGGTCGCCGCTGGCCAGCAGTACCCCGCCTTTCAGGTTCTGCAGCGAAGGATTGTCCCCCTTGGCTTCCATCAGGCGGATTTGCTCGATTGCCTTAACGAAGTTGTGGTTGCGCAGATAGGTCATCGCGAGCAAGGCGCCGGCTCGCGAGGCGGCCGCGCCTTCCTTCCGTACGGCCCGTTCCAGGGCCTCTACCGCGCGGGCATCCTGACCCTGGCTAAGCAGGCTCAGGCCATTTGCGGCCTGCAGGCTGCCGGATTCCGGCGCAAGGCTGCTGGCGCGGCCGAACCAGCGCGCGGCCAGTTCATGTTTGCCGGCGCGCATGGCCGCCTCGCCACCCAGCGCCAGCAGGTCGATCTCCTGCGGATTCTCGGCAATCGCGGGCTCCAGCAAGGCCAGGGCATCATTCACTTTGCCGTCGCGCAGGTCGCACAGGGCCTGCAAGCGCAGGGCAAACGGTTCCTTGGGCTGGGATTGCCGATAACGCAGGATGTGGGCGCGGGCCTGGGCCGTGGCACCGGTCTCCAGTTCTACCGTGGCAGCCAGCAGCATGCTGGGAAGATGCTCCGGTGCCGAACGCAACACCAGCTGCGCCCGTTCGAGGGCGGCCTTGTGCCGGCCCTCGGCGAGGTCGAGCAAGCCCTGGGCATAGACGATCACCAGGCTGGCCGGCTGGACCTTGTGTCCGGCATCGAGCTGTTGGCGGGCCAGTGTCGGTTTACCTTCCAGCAAATGGACCGCTGCCAGGTCGGCATAAGCCTGGGCATTGTTCCTGTCCTGCTCGAGGATCAGGCGGTAAGCTGCCAGCGCGCCATCGAGGTCGCCGCGCAGGCGCAGCAGGTCGCCGCGGAAGCGCAAGGCGTCGGTATTGCGTGGCGCGGAAACCAAGGCGCGCTCCACCGCATCGCTTGCTGCGGCAGGATCATTGCGCAGCAAGGCGAGTCGGGCCTGGCCGAGAAGGGCTTCGGTCAGCCTGGCGTCCTGGTGCAGGGCCTGGCTGTAAAGCTGGCCGGCATCCTCCGCCTTGCCCAAGCCAAGCAAGGCGTGGCCGCGCCAGGCCAGGGTGCCCGGGCTCGCCGCTTCAGCCTGCAGTTCATCCAGTACGCCCTGGTAGGCCCCCTGCGCCAGCAGAGCCCGGACTAAGAGGGGCAACAGTTGCTGGCGCGGCTGGCCCAGTGCCAGGGCCCGCCGCAGTTCTTTCTCGGCCGAGACCGCTTCGCCGAGCGCCAGGTGCAATTCGCCCAGCATGCGGCGCGCGGCCGCGTGGCCAGGGTCCTGCTGCAGCAGGTTCTTGAGATGGATGACCGCGGCCCGGTCTTCACCGCTATCGTGCGCCTTGCGCGCATCGGCAAGCACATCGGCTACGGGTCTTACCCGCTGGCAGGCGAGCAGCGCGACCAGGGCAACGCCGGCCGCAACGGTAATCAGACGAGACATGGCAAGGCTCCCAGGCTGGTGGAGATTCCAGCGTAGGGAGGTCTTGAAACTGCTTGTTGATCTCGCTCAAGAAAGCCAGCGATCCGGATGGGATTTATTTGGCTTGGTGCTGGTTAGCCATATGCACGTACAGCGGCCAGGTCCGGCTGCCGTCGGCGGCATTGGCGACAGTGGCGCTGGAACGATAACGGGTGGACAGGTAGTCAACAGAGACCGCGTCGCCGGCAAGGGCAGCCTTTTCAAGCAGGCGCATGCCTTCTTTGTGCTTTGCAGCATCCAGGCTGTACAAAAGGCCCAATTCACGCGCGGCAACGGACGAACCTTGCTCGGCCCATTCGCGCAGGCGCCGCTCGGCTGCGGCTCCGCCGTGCTCGGCCAGCTTCTTGGCGACGGCTTCGACCACGGGGGCTGGCGGCTCGACTTCTTCCTTGACTTGGCAGGCGATCAACATGCCGACCATGACCAGTGTAGAAGTGACGATAACTCCCGCCTTGTTGAATATTTCCATATAACCTATTTATCCCCGAACGGATGGCATTATATCAATTAATTGCCCTGCGTCAATAATCGGGCAACTTTCAGGATTTTATGAAATGCGAGGCGAAACAGGCGCACGGCTCGCAATACTGCCAAACCAATAAAGTGTTCCGATCTTAACATGCGGCTATTGCGCCGCACAAAACAGGCTGGGGTAACAGATGTAACCAAATGCTAGCGGGCGGCGGCGCGCCCTGCGTGCTGGTCGAGCCATGCACCGGCATGGTCGTGCACCAGCTTCAGCTCACCCTCAAGTGCGGTGAACAACAGCGGGATTTCAACAATGCGGCCCTCCTGCAGGGCCAGTTCCAGTGCGAGCGAGGCGGCAACGAAGCGTTTTGCCCCAAGATTGCCGATCGAGCCGCGCAGGTTGTGCAAAATCCGCCGCGCTTCCATGAACTTTCCATCCCGGATCGCTTCTCCCGCGAGGTTAAGCGGTTCGACTCCCGGACTGATCCCGTCACGGACAATCTTGACCACGGTGCCCAGGGCCTTTTCGTCCTGTCCCATGTATTGCAGCAGTTTGTCGACGCAGAAAACTGCTTCATCCGGCGCACTTGCATAACTCATAGACACAGTCTCCGTTATACGCGGAACGTCCAATGGCGTCCCATCGCACTTTCGACCGCCTGCAAGCCGAATCGCTCGGCGGCCCTGGCGTGTTTCTGGATCAGGTAATACATATCGCTCAACGCCGAGCGCTGCTCGGCAAAATACGTATGGCCAATGAAGCCGGTTTCCATCTTGCTCGCGTCAATCGTCTCGACGCCCTTGGCGACTACCAGGCCTGCACCGCTTTCGCCGGCGCGGGCGTAGCCGTGCACGGCTTTGGAAGCGCGCAAGGCGCTGTCGTCGGATGAAGCATACAGCGTCAAAGGATTGGGCAGCGCCGTCAAGGCCGGCAATACCTGTTGACGGAAAACATCGGCATCGATATCAGGGGCGGCCAGGATTACCTCCCTCAGCCGGCCCGCCAGTTCCGGGCGGGCGGCCAGGACGCTGGCCGTTGCTTGCGCCAGGGCCCGGTTGCCCATGCTATGCGCCAGCAGGTAAATATGTTCGGCATCCGAGTGCTGCAGCACGTCGGCCAGGAAGGTGGCCAGGTCGGCCTGGGTCCACTCCACATTGGCTTCATCCAATATATAACCTGAGAGCTTGCCTTGCGAGGGCCAGCTGTAAAAAATTGGCGCGCCTTGAAAGCCGAGGTCGTATGCCAGCTGGCCGGTACGCCGGGCCGCGTCTTCGAACGTGGTCCGGTAACCGTGAATGAAGAGCAGGGCGCTGCGCGTGCCGAGGGCGGCGATCGATTGCCGCAACTCATTGAAATAGCTGTCGCGTTCAGTCACGTCGGCCGAAAGCAACACCACGTGCTGCTCAGGGTCCTGGCGGAACTCCAGGCGCAGCAGGGAGGGCGATTCCAGTTCCCCCATCCGGTGGTCACGCGGGATGCTGACTTCGCAGCTGCCGTAACGTAGCTGACCGCGTGCGCTGCCGAACAGGCGGGCAGGGTGGCGGTCGCCGCTCAGTTCACGATCGGTGGCGAAGAAGACTTTCATTACTGCATGGTCGGGCGCCCCGTCCAGGCTGGCCTTCGGCTGAGTCCTGGCGCTGCGCCGGCGATCGACCTCATCGATGAGGTTGCGCGCCGCGGCGCGCAGGTAGCGGTCGCCGGCCAGGCCGGCAGCAGCCAACGCATCGCTCAGCGCAAACTGGCGCGAGCGAGATCCGGGATCTTCCTCTACATCGGCGATGGCATCGGCGACCGAAGGGGACTGGGCCGCCAGGCGGGACTTCAGCATCTGGTAGGCGGCACTGATGCCACCTTCGCCGGCACCTGCCGTCACCGCTGTCGTAATGACGTCCATGCTCTTCTCCTGGCTGATTAATGCATATCTGACCACACACACAACGCCAAGTCCAGCGCCGCGTGAATCTAGCGCTCGGGAGCCAGTTCAAGCCGGTTGATGCGGGCTGCCTTGTTGAAGTCGACGGCAATCCGCAACGCCTGCGGCTGGCATTTCGCACGGTACACGTAAAGCCGGTCTTCCCCGTTTACGTTTCGCGAAAGCAGCTCAAGCACCAGCGGACGGCGGCAGCCTTTCATCAGTGCAGCCAGCCCCGGCGAGGCGAGGTAGCTGGCCCCTCGTTCGGTGAAGCGTTCGGTTACAGCCTTGCCGTCGGCAACCGCTTCCAGCACCTCGGCCACCTGGGCCGACACCTCCGGCTCCTGGTCCGGGATGGCGCCCGCGGAGCCGAACCAGCACAGGCCCGCAAAAATTAACAGAATGTTCAATTTCACTGAAGACTCCTTCTAACGTTGCGCGCGCGGTCTTGACTCATTTTTAATCAAGAATCACCGCAAAACAGCGAAGTGTTCGTCGTTATACTCGCCGATCACGCTGTTGAGTGCTAAGCCCGGCGGGGCTTGTTGTTCCATCCAAAAAATACATCTATAACCGCTTCAGGAGAGATTTACAACATGCGCTACACCACCCGAACCACCATTGCTTCCATGGTCATGCTGGCATGTGCCGGCCTGGCACAAGCCGGCGAGAAAACCGTCGACAACCTGACCGTCTTTACCAACACCAAGGCCGCTTCCGCGGAAGGCGTGCTGAAGGTTCACGCTGCACGCTTCGGCCTGCCTGCCAGCCTGAACAACCTGGTGCTGGTCGAGGTCAAGGAATCGCTGACGGGCAAGCACTACTACTACCAGCAAATGCTGCGCGGACTGCCGGTGGACCGCGCCCAGATCGTGGTCTCGATCGGCAAGAACGGCGACCTGCAGAAGATCTTCAACGAAACCCGCCATATCTCGGCCAAAGTCGACGCGGACGCGGTCAATCAACTGTACAACAAAGCCCAGATCAGCGACGACGAAGCACTGGACAAGGGCTGGAAGAACATGAAGGTCCAGCACAGCCTGGTGAACGTGCCTTCCTCGACCCTGGTCTGGGTCCCGACCAAGGACGGCGTACAACTGGCGCGCAAGGTCAATATCGAAGCCGAAATGCCAACCGGCGGCTTCGTGCAATACCTGAATGCCCATGACGGCAGCGTGATCGATTCGTACAGCACCTCGCTGCCACGCACCAACAAGGGCGGCGAACGCAGCCTGGCTGCGCGCGCTGCCGCCCCGGGCCAGACCCTGGACCGCAAAGCTGCCACCGAAGCTGCCAAGGCCAGCTCCAGTATCACCGCCCTGAAGGCCAGCAGCACCCCGACCATCATGGCGGCGTCCGGCATCAATGGCAGCGGCTACGCATTCGATCCTGATCCGCGCACCAGCCTGAACAACGACGCGCTGACCGATACCTCGGCCGCTTCGGCATTCGATGCAGCCTACTCGACCAAAACCTTGCGCGACCTGACTGTGACCTCCGGCGTGTACAAGTTGACCGGTCCCTACGTCAACATCAAGAATATCGAATCGCCGGCTACCGCGCCAAGTACCACCACAAACGGTGTGTGGACTGCCAAGCGCGGCAACAACGCCTTCGACGACACCAACGTCTACTTCCACATCGACCAGAGCCAGCGCTACATGCAGTCGCTGGGATTCAGCGGCACCAAGGGCATCCTTGAGCGTTCGATGGATATCGATACCGACGGTGTCAACGGCGACGACAACTCGCACTTCAGCGGCACCGGCGCCACCGGCTACCTGGCCTTTGGCCACGGCTGCGTGAACGACAGCGAAGATGCCGACGTGATCCTGCACGAATACGGCCACGGCATCCAGGCCAGCATCAATTCGAGCTGGTCCGGCGGCGATACCGGCGCCATGGGCGAAGGCTTCGGCGACTACTGGGCGGCTTCCTACTCCTACAGCACCCCGAACGGCCAGGTCTACCACCCTGAGTGGGCCTTCAGCTGGGACGGCCACGGTTCGTGCTGGGCCGGCCGCATGCTGAACCGCACCGACGCCAAGTACAACAGCAGCAAGACCTACAGCGCGCACAGCTCGGTCACCGAGAACGGCGTGACCTTCCAGTCCGATGAACTGTGGTCTGCTCCGCTGTACTCCTCGATGGTATCGCTGATCGCTGCCGGCAAGCCACGCGCCAACATCGACAAGATCATCCTCGAAGCGCACTTCGGCCTCGGCTCCAACATCAAGATGCCTGCCATGGCAACGGCAATCGTCAACGCCGCCAAGACCCTGTTCCCATCGGACCTGAGCTATGCCAACACCTTCCAGGCCAAGTTCGAGGCGCAGAACATCCTGAGCGGCGGCGCCTGCACGCCAATCAGCAAGACTGAAACGGAGAGCAACAACACCATTGCCACTGCGAATCCTGTCACCCAGTCGTGCACCACGGTCAGCGCCAACATGGGCTCCAGCACCGACGCCGACTACTTCGCCATCACCGTTCCAGCAGGCAAGACCCTGACCGCGACCATGACGCCGAATGCCAGCTCGGACTACGACCTGAAGCTGTATAACAGCGCCGGCACCGAACTGGCATCCAGTGTGAAAGGCACCGGCCAGGCTGATGTTGTAACGCGCGCCAACACAGGCTCGACTGCTGTAACGTGGTATGCCAAGGTGTATTACTACTCGGGTGGCACTGGTTCGACCAGCGGCACCTACACCTTGAAAGCCTCCTGGTAAATTCAAAGAGCGCACCCCCGCGCTATCAACCGCCTGGCCTGCAAGGGCCGGCGGTTTTTTTTCGACTGAATTCGCTTACAATTGGTTACGCTGAGTCCGCTACGAGACCGAAAATGCAAAGTGACCTGGGCAAGTTCATCCTTGAAGAAGCTCCCGGCGGAATCATTGCCACCGACGCGCACGATACCGTAATTTTCTGGACGCGGGGCGCGACCGAAATTTACGGTTACAGCGCAGAAGAGGCTTGTGGCCAGCGGCTGGGCGAGCTGATCGGCATGCCGGGCCATCCAGTACGCCAGGAATTCGGCGCCGATTTCGAGTATCTGCGGCGCCGCAAGGATGGCCAGGCGGTCTATGTCGGCGCTGCATGCAAGCCGGTGTATACGGCGCAGGGCGAAGTCCAGTACATCATCCACAGCCAGAACGACATCACCGATGCCAAGGTGTTGCGCGACGCGCGCCTGGTGGAGTCGCGCTATCGCGGCTTGCTGGAGTCGATGCCCGATGCCATTGTGATGGCCAACTCGACCGGCCGTATCGTGTTGGTCAACAGCCAGGCCGAGCGCCTGTTCGGTTTTGAACCGCGCGAACTGCTGGGCAAGCCGGTGGAAGTGTTGCTGCCCAATCGCTTCCGCGGCGGTCATGTCTCGCACCGTGCGCAGTATTTCGTCCATCCGCGTACCCGCACCATGGGGGCGGGCCTGGAGCTGTATGGCTTGCGCAAGGACGGGCTGGAATTTCCCGTTGAGATCAGCCTCAGCATGATCCAGATGGAAGAGGGCGCCATCGTGATGAGCGCGATCCGCGATATTGGCGACCGCAAGAAGGCCGAGCAGAAGTTCCGCGGCCTGCTCGAGTCGGCTCCGGACCCGATGGTAATCGTCAATGCGCGCGGCGAGATCGTGCTGGTCAATACACAGACCGAGCAACTGTTTGGCTACCAGCGCCAGGAACTGCTCGGCAAACCGATTGAAATCCTGATCCCGGCGCGTTTCGCCGGGCGCCATCCGGCGGCGCGCAGCAGTTTCTTCGACAAGGCCCAGCCGCGCGCCATGGGCGCCGGCACCGAACTGTACGCCATGCGCCGCGACGGTTCCGAGTTCCCGGTCGAGATCAGCCTCAGTCCGCTGAAAACCGAGGACGAGTTGCTGGTATCGAGCGCGATCCGCGATATCAGCGGCCGGCGCCAGATCGAGCGCAAGCTGCTCGAGCAAAAGCTCGAACTGGAGCAGGCCAGCAAGGCCAAGGACCGCTTCCTCGCCAGCATGTCGCATGAGCTGCGTACGCCGCTGAATGCGATCCTCGGCTTCGGCCAGTTGCTGCACAACGAAAAGCTGCCGCTGTCCCAGCAGCAGCGCTACGCGTTCGCCGGCAATATCGTCCAGGCCGGGCAACACCTGCTGCACCTGATCAATGAAACCCTGGACCTGGCGAAAATCGAGGTTGGCGCGGTGACACTCTCGCTTGAACCGGTGGCGCTGGATGACCTGTTACATGAAGCCAGCAAGATGATCGAGGCCATGGCCGACGCGCGCCAGGTCACGGTCTACCCGACCGAACCCCGCGGTCTGTGCGTCAAGGCTGACCGGATCAGGCTGAGGCAGATCGTGCTCAATCTGCTGTCCAATGCCGTCAAGTACAACAGCAAAGGCGGCCATGTCTGGGTGTCCAGCGGCGTCGGAGCTGCCGGACGTGCCTGGCTGGCGGTGCGCGATGACGGTCCGGGGCTGAGCATTGAACAGATGGCCAGCCTGTTCCAGCCTTTCAACCGGCTTGGACAGGAGGGCGGTTCGGAAGAAGGCAGCGGCATCGGGCTGGTGCTGAGCAAACGATTGGCCGAGCTGATGAACGCGACCATTGGCGTCACTAGCGCAGTCTGCCAGGGCAGTACTTTTACCGTCGAACTAGAGGTTACTGAGCCGCAGCAGTTGCCGCGCCAGGACAGCCAGGAAGGCGAAGCTGCGTCGCCGTTGCTGCACGGCCGGCACAATAAACCATTGCTGCTGTATGTGGAGGACAACCCCGCCAACCTGCGGTTGGTGGAAGAGATCGTCAAGCTGCACCTGGACCTCGAGCTGCTGTCGGCGACCGATGGCAACACCGGTGTGGCGATGGCGCGCGAGCATCTTCCGGATGTGATATTAATGGACATGAACCTGCCAGGCATCAGCGGCCGCGAAGCGCAGCGCCGCTTGCGGCAGGATGCCGCCACGCGGGAGATCCCGGTCATTGCGCTGTCCGCCAACGCGATGCCGCTTGATATAGAGACTGCGTTGGAGGCTGGCTTCTTCCGCTACCTGACCAAGCCGCTGAACATCGACGATTTCCTGGAAGTGGTGGGCGAAGCGCTGGAACAGATCCGCTAATGGCAGGTTTCACGTGTAACGAGGTCTGGAGTGAAAATCAATATTGCAGCGTTGCTAGCAGCTGGCCTACTGTCAGGGGAAGCGCAAATGCTGGAAGTCAAGTTCACCGTGAAGGAGGCTGCCGGCCATCCCGTGTTGCACATCGCCCTGGCCAATCATGCGGCCCAGCCGGTAAAGGTGCTGCATGCGCTGGCAACCGAGGAAGAAATGTTCGGCAAGCTGTTCGAAGTGCGCGACGCGGCCACCGGACAGTTGCTCGAATACCAGGGCATCATGGTCAAGCGCGGCCCGTTGACCGACGAAGATTACCTGGCCATGAAACCGGGAGCGCAGCGCAGCAACGCCATTGATCTCGCGCTGGCCTATGGATTCAAGGCGGGCCGTCACACGTACACCATCAGCTACGCCGGGCACTACCTGATGAACGGGAAAGAAATACCGCTCACCGTTGGACCGGTACGCTTCGAGCATACCGGCAGGTGAGCGGCAGGACGGTGCTTATTGCAGCGCCGGGGTGTTCTCGCCGAAATATTCGTGCGAGTCGGCGTTGTCAATCGCCTGGTCGGGATTGCTGATGGCCAGGCTGGCAGCAGCGGATTGGCCATATGCGTGGTCGTCGGTGCCGGCGGTCACGTTGAAATGGCTCATTTCATGCACCAGGGTGCCGCCTTTGGAATCGGTGCCCGTCATCGGTGCGCTCCAGAAAGCTTTGCACACGTAGATCTTGTAAGGCTGGGTTGGGTACACGTAGGCGTAATAGGTTTTCTTGCAGCCGCAATCGACGGTGACCGGCTTGTTGTCGAACGCATCCTTGATGGCCGTGAAATGGGACTTCACGGTCGAATAGCGCGACGAAGTGTAGGTGCCGAACCATTTCGTGTAGCGCGAACCGGTTTTATTGGCACCAAGGTAAGAGTTGGCATCGTTGGCCATGCTTTGCGCAGCCGATACCGCGGAGGTAATGGTGGATTGCTGCGAAGTCGTGCACTTGCTGAAGGACAGGCCTGCGGCAGCTGGCGCCGGCTCAACCGGGGCCTTCGCGATAGTCCCACGCGGCAAGGTTCCTTCGATCGAAATGCTCAGGGCATCCGACTGCAGCGTATCCGGCTGGCGTTTGTCCATCGCCTTGCCCATCGGGTCGATGTTGCTGAACAGCTTGGGCGACTTGGTGCTGTAGCGGACCGTGTAGTCACCCGAGATGCTCATGTTATACATCTGCGACAGTTCCACCGTGACCTTGTGCGACTTGCCAGGCTGGATCACATAGTAGTCGGCGGCAGTCGGCGCCGCGCGCTTGACGTGCATGCCTTCGTACGCCACCTTGGCGCCGTCGCGGGTCACGTCAAACAGGGATTCTTCGATTTCACCAAACGGGGTATGCCACTTCAGGACGTATTGCGGCACCGACGAAGTATTGGTCAAGGTGACGTGCACGACCACGTCGTCGCGCGGGCCCAGTGCGCGCTTGTCCATGCTGATGCTGGCCGTCAGGCCGTCGGCCGCGTAGGCGCCCAGGCTGAAGGAAGCTGCGGATGCGAAAGCGCCAAGGTGTTTCAAGTTCATTCGTCTCTCCGTCCGGTTGTGGTTGGGGTGCTCCAATCTTGACGGGGAGGCAGCGCCAGTTCAACCGAAATCGCTAGCGTGTCGCCATTTCAACAACGGTTCCGTTACGCCCTGAACAACCTGCGCCCGAATTGTCCCATTTTGGACAGTTGTAACACGGTCAGGCCAGACTTTGGCGGCGGATCGCCATCAGGATGCCGCATCCGACGCCGAGCGTCACCAGGGCCGTGCCGCCGTAGCTGAAAAAGGGCAGGGGAACGCCGACCACCGGCACCAGGCCGCTGACCATGCCGATATTGATGAAGGCATAAGTGAACAGGATCATGGTGATCGCGCCGCCGAGCAGGCGCGAGAAAGGTGTCACCGCGCCCGCCGATATCTGCAGTCCGCGCCAGACCAGCAAGGCGTACATCACGAGCAGCGCGATACCGCCAAACAGGCCGAATTCTTCCGCGAATACCGAGAAAATGAAGTCGGTGGAGCGCTCGGGTATGAAACCGAGGTGGCCCTGGGTGCCATCCATCCAACCGCGGCCCGCCATGCCGCCGGATCCGATTGCGATCTTGGCCTGCGTGATCTGGAAGCCTTTGCCCGCCGGGTCGGCATCGGGGTCAAGGAAGGTCAGCACGCGTTGGCGCTGGAAGTCGTGCAGCAGTTGCCATACCGCTGGTACTGCCGCCAGGCCGCATGCGGCCAGGGCGGCCAGCGCTTTCCACGACAGGCCGGCGAGCACGATCACATAGAAGCCCGCTGCCAGTACCAGCATCGCCGTGCCGAAATCGGGCTGTTTCGCGATCAGCCCGACGGGGATGGCCAACAACACGGCGGCGGCGAAGAACACTTGCCAGCCTTTGGCGCCGTCGAAACGGTGGAAGAACCAGGCCAGCATCATCGGCATGGCGATCTTCATCATCTCGGATGGCTGGAAGTCGTGGCCCACGTTGAGCCAACGGGTCGATCCCTTCTTCGTCACCCCGAACAGGAATACTGCCACCAGCAAGGCCACGCCAAGGGAATACAGGGTCACCGCGTGCCGCATCAGTACCGGCGGAGGGATGTTCGCGACGGTCCACATCAGGGCCAGCGCCATCAGCACGTTACGCAGCTGAAGCCCAAAGCGGCCGGGGAAGTCGGCCGATGCGGAGTACAGCGTTACCAGGCCGGCCGCCAGCAGCAGGCCGAGGATCGCAGCCAAAGGCGCGTCGACAGCCAGCGCCGGCCGTAGGCGGCGCCACAGCGAAGCATCAGCAATCATTGGAGGGCCTGCAGCCAGATGACACGGCCGGCCAGGGCGGCAAAGCCTAGAAGGGATATCACGCCAAGCATGGCCAGCCGGCGGCGAAATTGTTTCTGCTCATTACTCATGGCCGAAATTATAAGCCCAGGATCAACGCTCCCGCACGTAGTTTCCAGGCGCGTCGCACAGCCAGGCAAAGTCGGGATGGGCGCCTGGCGCTGGAACGCGCCACTCGCCGCAACGGGTATGCAGCCAGGCAGTCCAGTCCTGCCACCAGGAGCCTGGCGTTGGCGACTGCACCGCCAGCCAGTCCTTGGCGTCGCGGCCCGCGATCAGGGGCGCCGACCAGAACTGCTGCTTGGCGCTGCCTCCAGGCGGATTGATGATGCCGAGGATATGGCCGGAGGCCGTCAGGACGTAGTGCACCGGCGCGCCGACCAGCGCCGCGCTGCGGTAGGTGCTGCGCCAGGGCGTAATGTGGTCGGCCACCGCGCCCACGGAATACAAGGGCTGCCGGATCCGGCCCAGGTCCAGTTTCTGGCCGCGGATCTCCAGCGCATCGGCGTGTGCCAGCTTGTTGGCCTGGTACAGTTCGCGCAGGCAGAAGCTGTGCGTGGCGCGCGGTTGGCGCGTGCCGTCCGCGTTCCAGGCCAAAGGCGCCAGGGCGGGAGCGGGTTCGCCGAGCAGGTATTTATGGACGACATAGCGCCAGATTTGCGTGTTCGGGCGCAGCATGCGAAAGCTCCAGCCAATCTGCTGCGAATCGAGAAAGCCCTGGCGCGCCATCAACGTATCGAGCAACGCCACGCTTTCGTCGTTGATGAAGCTGGCGATATCTCCAGGCTTCGAAAAGTCGGTCAATGTGGCCAGCAGGGTCCAATGGGCGACAGGAATGTCGCGGGCGGCACGGTGGCGGCGGTTAAGCCACGCCATCAGCGCGGACAGGGCGGTGCCGCCGATGCAGTAGCCAACCGCATGTACCTGCGGCACACCTGCGATGGCACGCGCTGCTTCGATTGCTGCGAGAATGCCGTCAAACAGGTGGTCTTCGAAACTCACATCCTGCAAATTGGCGCGCGGGTTCTTCCAACTGATGACAAAGACGTCGAAGCCCTGTTCGACAAGGTGGCGCACCATGCTTTGCTGGGCGGTGAGGTCGAGGATGTAGTACTTGTTGATCCACGGAGGCACCAGGACCAGCGGCATCGCACGCACTTCCGGGCGGGTCGGCGTGTACTGGATCAACTCCATGATCTGGTTGCGCATGACGACGCGGCCCGGTGTCGCCGCCAGGTCGCATCCAAGCTTGAATTGCGCCGGATCGACCATGCGCAAGTCGCCGGCGAGCAAGTCGCGCAGCCACTCCTCGAATCCATGCTTCAGGCTGGCGCCGCCGCTGTCGAACGCGCGCCGCAATACCACAGGATTCGTCAACGGGAAGTTGCTTGGCGCGATAGCGTTGCACCAGTGGCGCAGCCAGAAGGCAGCGCTATGGGCTTCGCTTTCTTCCACGCCAGGCGTGTCATAGACCTGCCTTTCCAGCGCGCGCGTGAATCCGAGGTATTGCTGCATCAGGCCATGGAAGAACGGGTTGTCGTGCCAGGCGTCGTCGCTGAAGCGGTCATCGCCTTCCGCGGCTTCAGCCAACCGCGCAGGCATGCCGGTAGCCCAGGCGACCGTGGCAAGCTCCTGCCACGCCCGGGCCATTTCCAGGGGATGCGCCAGCCATGCGGCGGCGACATTGGCAAATGGATTTGGCATGCAGGCCAGTATAGACCTAATGCGCCATCAGTACAGGAAGCGTCATGCTTTGCAGTACCGTGCGCGACGCGCCGCCAAGCATGATCTCGCGGAAGCGGCTATGGCCGTAGCATCCCATGACCAGCAGGTCGGCGTCGGTATCGGCGGCAAATGAAAGGAGGGCCGAGCCAATGTCGATGGCCGTCACCTGCGAGGAAACTTCGACCTTGATGCCATGGCGTGCCAGGTAGAGCGCCATGTCCGCACCGGGTTCGCTGCCGTGGGCGTCCGGCTCGCGGCCGGCGTTGAACACTGCCAGCGTGACCTTGCCCGCCTGTTCCAGCAGCGGAAGGGCCGCTGTAATGGCGCGGGTGGCTTCCATGCTGCCGTCCCAAGCCACGAGAACACGTTTAAAGGGCGCTTCGAAATGGCCTGCATAAGGCACCACAAGGACCGGCCGCGCCGAGTTCATGGCTACATATTCCGGCGTTTCTTCCTCCAGGGGTGAAACCGGATCGTCGGGGTTGACCTGGCCCAGCACCACAAGGTCGCTGTAGCGCGATTGCAAAACAAGGCCGTCGGCGGCCTGGTCATCGAGCAGGCGGGATTCAAATGACTGCAGGTCCAGCATCTGGCACTGCGACTCGAACCGCCGCAGGTTGTCCCGGGCGTGTTCGCGCGCTTCGTCAATGCATTGCGCGGCCAGGCTGACGCCCATTGCGGTGGCATGGTCGGTATACAGGAAACGCGAGATGCCGCTCATGGCCGCACCGACCAGGCGGCCCTTCGACATGCGCACGATCTGGGAAGCTAGCCGCACCCTGCGCTCGGTCTCGCCGGAGCTATTGACGTGCACGACAACGGTCTTGTACCCCATGGCAGCCTCCGAGATGGATAGATGGGAAAAAGTCTAGGCTTTCGCGCAATCCAGCGGCATGATCTGGGTCAATTTCACTGTAATCCAGTAACTTGCATAAGCAAGTGTTGACTTTTAGATGAGAATGGTTATCATTTGCGTTTTCGTATAAAAGCCAGCCTGTTGCCAGCTAATACTCGTTTAATTAGCTGAGGTAACGATGGATAAGAAGAAGTTGGTGGGTTTGCTTGGGCTGGCGTTTCCCCTGGCGGCGTTGGCAGAAGAAGCGGCGGTCATGCCGCAAATCCAGGTGACCGCGCAAAAGCAGGATTCCTACACCGCAGGGCGGAGCAAGGCCGCCACGCGCCTGAACATCTCGCTGCGCGACACGCCGCAGTCGGTCTCCGTGGTGACGCAGCAGCGCATTGAGGACCAGGCCCTGGAAACCGTCACCGACGTCGTCAACAACGTAACCGGCGTCTCCGTCAATCAGTACGAAACCCACCGCGCCGGCTTTACCGCGCGCGGCTTCGATATCGACAACCTGCAGATCGACGGTGTGCCGACCACCTGGGACCAGCCCTGGAGTTCGGGCGAAGTAGCAGGCAGCCTGGCTATTTACGACCGTGTAGAAGTAGTGCGCGGCGCCACCGGCCTGATGACAGGCGCCGGCAATCCTTCCGCTGCCATCAACCTGGTCCGCAAACGCGCGACCAGCAAGGAGCTGACCGGCAGCGCGGAAATCGGCATCGGCTGCTGGAACGAGCGTCGCGGCATGGTCGACGTCTCGAGCGGCCTGAATGCTAGCGGTACCGTGCGCGCCCGCGTGGTCGGTGAATACCAACGCGCCGACAGCTGGGTGGATCTGCTGAAGAGCAAGAGCCACACTTTCTTCGGCACTGTGGAAGCCGACCTGACTCCGCGTACGGTGCTGTCGGCCGGCTACAGCCGCCAGGAGAACGATCCGAAAGGCCCGATGTGGGGCGGCCTGCCATACTGGTACACGGATGGCAGCAAGACCAATTGGGATGTCTCCAAGACTTCGGCCGCCGACTGGACCCGTTGGGAAACCCAATACGGGAACGCGTTTGCCAACCTTGAACACGGCTTTGACAACGGCTGGAAACTGCGCGCAAGCTTCAGCCACGGCGACCGCAAAGCCGATTCCGCGCTGCTCTACCTGTCCGGCGTGCCGGACCATGTGACAGGCCTGGGCGTAAGCGCTTTCGCCGGTTCCTACATCACGCACACCAAACAGGACGACTTCAGCCTGCACGGCAGCGGCCCATTCGAATTCGCGGGCCGCAAGCATGAAGCGGCGTTCGGCTACATGCATTCGAAGCAGAAGTTCAATGCCGACAGCCGGGCAGCCGATTACAGTGCCGGCTATCCACCGGTGGGCAACTTCAACACCTGGAATGGCGCTGCCTACCCTGAACCGGCCTGGGGCGCGCCGACCTTCTACGAAAGCAGCGTGACCAGGCAGGAAGCGTTGTACGGCGTTGCGCGCTTCTCGATCACCGATCCATTGAAGGCGATTATCGGTGCCCGCGTTACCAACTACGACAAGACTGGCGTAGGCGCGTGGAGCCCGTCCTACCAGTTGAAGCACGATCACCAGCTGACCCCATACGCCGGCGTGGTGTACGACCTCACCGAGAATCTTTCCGCATATGCCAGCTATACGGACATTTTCCAGCCACAGAACCGCAAGGACCTGGCCGGCAATATCCTCGATCCGGTGGTCGGCAAGAGCTATGAAACCGGCATCAAAGGCGAATTCCTGGACGGCCGGTTGCAGGCGTCGCTTGCCGTCTTCAAGATCAAGCAGGACAAGCTTGCCCAAGAGGCTGGCCTGGTCGACCGCGATGGCTCCGGCCCGTTGGTGCCGGAAGCATACTACCGCGCGGCGAATGGCGCCAAGAGCGATGGTTTTGAATTCGAGTTGTCGGGCGAACTCGCGCGCGGCTGGAATGCCACTGCTGGCTATTCCCAGTTCAAGGCGAAGGATGCGGCTGGAGCCGACATCAACAGCGTCTATCCGCGCAAACTGTTCCGTGTCTTCACAACCTACCGCCTCGATGCGTTCACCGTTGGCGGCGGCGTGAATTGGGAAAGCCGCACTTATACGCTTGACCCGGCCGCGCCGGCGGACAGCAATGGCCTGATCGAGCAGGATTCCTTCGCGCTTGCCAGCCTGATGGCCCGCTACGATATTTCGAAACAGCTGTCGGCACAGGTGAATGTGAACAACCTGTTCGACAAGAGGCACTTCGGCATGTTCGCAGCCTATGGCGCCATCACTTACGCAGCCCCGCGCAGCGTTTCGGCAAGCCTGAAGTACCGTTTCTAAAATAGGGGCTGACATGCGCGCAACCTGGACGCTGGTACACCGCTACCTCGGCCTGCTGACGGCAGCCTTCCTGTTCGTCAGCGGCCTGACGGGCGCTGTAATTTCATGGGATCATGAGCTGGACGACCTGCTCAATCCCCATCTGATGGAAGCGCATACGCCCGGCCAGCCCCAGTCTTCGCTGGACCTGGCGCGCCAGATCGAACAACGCCACCCCGAAGGGAAGGTTTCATACATCCCACTGCATGCAGGGCAGGGGAAATCGCTCGGCTTCGGCGTGGACGCCACGGGCTTCAACCAGGTCTTTGTCGATCCTGTCAGCGGCGCCGAACTTGGCAAGCGCGAGTGGGGCGCGGTATGGCCGATCAGCAAGGAGACGCTGGTGTCCTTTCTCTATCGGCTGCATTACTCGCTGCACATCCCCGAGATGTGGGGCATCGACCGCTGGGGAATTTGGCTGATGGGCGTGATTGCCATGGTGTGGGTGGTCGACAGCTTTGTCGGGTTCTACCTCACGCTGCCGGTACGCGCCCGCACGGCCCCCGCGCGCAGCTGGTGGCAGCGCTGGAAGCCGGCATGGAAAGTACGTTGGAGCGGCGGCAGCGCCAAGCTCAATTTCGACCTGCACCGCGCATTCAGCCTGTGGACGTGGGGCCTGCTGTTCATCCTGGCGTTCACCGCGTTCTCATTGAACCTGTACCGCGAAGTCTTTTATCCGGTCATGAAGACCGTGTCGGAAGTGACGCCAACGCCATTCGACACCCGCATACCGCGCGACTTGCAAAACCCGATCCTGGCCCAGGTCGGCTATGAAAAGATCCTGCAGCAAGCTGCGGGGGAAGCGCGTCGCCGTGAATGGCAGGAGCCGGCCGGCGGCGTGTTCTACTCACAGGCCTACGGCATCTATGGCGTAAGTTTCTTCAAGCCTGGCGAGGACCATGGCGCCGGCGGTGTCGGTCCGGCCGTACTTTACTACGATGGCATTGACGGCCGCCTGCTTGGCGAGCGCCAACCATGGAAAGGGACAGCGGCGGACATCTTCGTGCAGGCGCAATTCCCCCTGCATTCCGGCCGTATCCTGGGATTGCCAGGGCGTGTCCTGATTTCTGCGATGGGAATCGTGGTGGCGATGCTGAGCGTAACCGGGGTAGTGATCTGGTGGCGCAAACGTTCATCGAGGGAAAGGGCGGCTGCAGCGCTCAGGAACGCGATACAACCCGCCCTTTGATGCGGTCAGTGCCGCTGGTTTCGGCGGCGCGCGCCTGCCAGCGCCAACAGGCCCAGCGCAAACACCAGCATACCCGCTGGTTCCGGCACCACCTGGATGGCGCCATCCGTAGCCCTGGCCAGGTAATCCAGGTAGCTATGCAGGGCAATGCCGCCAAAGTAGGTGCCGAACGCGCCGTCAACCAGGCCATCCGGAGTTCCGCCGAAGGTGTTGGTCGCGATCAGCATCAATTCGCCGTATTGCTCGATGAACGATGGGCCGCCGGAATCGCCACCGCCGATGCCGGACTCGCGGTTATTGGGCAGCTGCGCGGAGCACGCCAGGCCCCATTCGCAGAACTGGTCGTGACCATTGCCGTCGAAGTCGGCGTACCAGACTTCATTCGGGCCATTGAAGCCTTGCTCGTCATCGCCATCGAAGATATCGACGATGTTCTCGCCGGTGCGCTTGATGCGGAAGTCGGGGCTGATGGTGTAACCGTTGATGCCATCGCCTGACGTCCCGTAGCCGGCCATGATGATGCGGGTATTCGCCTGCAGCTGCTGGCCTGCCAGCTTGTAGATCTTGGCGGAAGCCGGGGCATCCTGTCCCAGTGTGATCACGGCCAGGTCATCGTTCACGCAGAAGCCGGGAACGCCTGCCGGGCAGTTGCCGAAGCCGGCATAGTTCGGATTCATCTGGACTTTGGTAGCCGTAACCACTGCTCGGCCCGGGTCGCCAGGGGTTGAGGAAGCGTTGAAGACGACGCGCACGTCGCTGCCAGGCTTGTTGAGGTCAATCAGGCTGCCATTGCCATTGGTATCCACGCAATGTCCGGCCGACACCACCTGTCGTTTCCCGACCAGGGCGCCCGAGCAGATATAGCTCAGCCCGTCGTAGCGGATATTGATGGACACTACGCCCGAGAAGCGTGAAGCGGCCGTGTTTGGATCCACGTGGGCTGCAGGCGTATCGGGCAGGGCGCCCGAAGTGATCAATGGTGTGATGGTGCCTGCTGGTACTGCTTGCGCAGTGCCGCTGATGGCAGCGAATGCCAATGCTACGCCGAAGAGCTTTTTTGCAATGTGTTGTCGCACGTCTATTCCTCCCGAGGATACTGCTCAGTGAATAAATACAACGGGAAATTGTTTAGCAATAAACGGGCCCGGCAGATAAGCTGCTTTACTATCAGTCACTTACCTTGTCGATTGGGATTTGCGCTTGAAAGAATGTAAAGGTTTCCGACATTCAATTGCAAATTGATACAGATGGGATGGGTTCACTGCCGGGCCGCGAGCCGGCGCCTAGCGGCAATCAGCGCATCGGTAATCGAACCGATGCTGAATGGCTTGACGATGAATCCCATTGCACCACGGGAAACGGCCGTCTGAACCACGGCCTGGTCGTTATGGCCCGAGACGATGATGACAAACACATCCGGCGCTTGGTCCCTGAGCTGCGCCAGGACTTCCAGGCCATCGCCATCCGGCAGTCCGATGTCCAGCAGCACGATATCAGGCATCAGCTGTGTGCAACGGGCCAAGCCTGACTGGGCCGTTCCTGCCTCGCCCAGCACCGCCAGTTCGGCCTCGTTGGCGCCCAGGCGCAGCATCGAGCGCATCATCGGGTTGTCGTCAATGATGAAGACAGACTTCGGCTGCTGCTTATGAAACGGCGTGATCGTAGCGGGTTGCATGGCACAAGCCCTGTGCTGGCTGAAGGCACAGGCAGGTTAACACCACGCGCCGCCAGGCGGCGCGCGCATCCCAGGCTCAGAAGCGATAGCCTGCGTTCAGCCATGCCATCGGCTGGCTGTTGCGTGGCTCCGAACGAGGTTCGCCACCGCGTGTGCGCCAGGCCGCGATAAGGGAGGCGTTGAAGGCGCGATTGTCGTAACGCAGGCCGATGCCCGCACCGGCGAGCGTGCGATGGTTGCTGTCACCGGTCCAGGGTTCGCGGTTGGCGGTAATGCGGCCCGCATCATAAAACAGGTAGGGCATCAAAGCGCCCACGGCGTAGCGCAGCTCGAGTTGCAGCAGCGCGCCGGCATCACCGTATCCTTCACCGCCCGGGTAGGCACGCACGCCATTCCGGCCGCCGAGCCCGAACTTCTGCGATGAGTCCAGGTTCTTGCTGGCCCATTGGGCCGAGACACGTCCATATACGTCGACATGCTCGGCCACCGATTGGATACGGGCGAGATCGAGGTTCAGTTTCGAGAAATGGCCGGCGCTGCGAGCCGTGGTCGCATCGACCTCCAGCATTGCGCCGTCGAGATTGAGCCGGCCCGGAGTCCAGGAGAGCGCGCCGTAGGTCACGCCTCCGCGCAGCAGGTTGTCGCGCACATCGAAATTGACGGCGATCGGCACGCTGTTGCTGGATTTGTCGCTGCTGCTGTCGGTGGCGCCTTGCCGGTCGCGCAGGCGCTTGTGTTCAAGGGTTGCCGACAAGGTGATGTTGCGGCGCTGTGACCGCACCAGCGGGTAGCTCAGGCCCGCGCTGCTGACGTTTGCCGTGCCGGTCGCGTTCAATGCGGCGAAGCTGTCCGCCAGCGCATAGTAGGAGCGGCTGTAGCCGATGCGGCCGCGCAGTCCGGTTGCTCCCAGGGGCAAGGCGTAGGCAGCGGAGCCGAACCACATCTGTTCGTTGGTATACATGCCTTGCAGGGAAATCTGGTCGCCGAGCGTGAATGGGCTGTCGACGTCCAGGCTGGCGTGCGCGCGAGTGCGGCCTGTGTAGCGGGTGCCGTTGTTGTCGATGCCGATTTCACCGGCATAGCGATGATCGCGCTGTACCCCAATGGTCAGGTCGCCGGTGCCGACTTCCTTGCCGGGACGGACGACAGGAGTGCTGCGCACGCCCGGCTGGTCATCGAGTATCAGCGTGACGCGTTCCAGTTCATGGCTCTCAATAACGCTGCCTGGCTTGAGCGGCGACAGGAAGCGTTGCGCGGCGGGGCTTAATGAGGAGTCGCCATTGGTAGTGACTGTGCCATAGCGGCCTTCCAGTACTTCAATGCGCAGCGTTCCTTGCTGCAGGTCCTGCTGCGGCAGGTAGGCCCGCGCGAACGGATAGCCTACAGCGCGATAGTAAGCTGAAAGCTTGTCGGCCAGGGCGCTCAATCCGGCGAAGTCGTACGTCTTGCCCACTACAGGGCCCAGTTCGCGCAGGAGTTCATCCTGCGGTAACAGGGTATTGCCGGTGACAGTCACCTGTTTCAAGGTCACTGTCAAACCGCCAGGTGGTACCGTGGCCGGAGGAGGTGGGGGCGGTAAAGGAAGGGGCGGGGCGGGAGCCGGCTCCCGCAATTCCCGTTGCCCGTTTTCCTGTAAAGATTGTGCGCCTTGCTGCGCAAGGGCTGCCTCGGCCGAGGCGTAAAAGATGGCGATAGTCAGAATGGTGTTAGCTGGTCTCATGTCGGCTTTCAACGCTGTCTGATTGGCAACACCATTCTATCGTTACTTTTGGTCGCTGGTTGTATTTCCTTCGTTGGTTGCGGCAGCCGAAGGCATCTGGATGCCGCCGGAAACCACAAAGACGCTCAGGAACTTGACGTCACGGCCGGCGGTGAGGCTTTGCGTTGCCGGCATATTGTCTCGGTTGCTGGAACCGGATTGCACGCCACCCGAGTCGCTTACGTCGGTATAGTTCAAGCCGCCGACGCTAAGTGACGGCAAGGCCGGCGTTGCACCACCCACGATGACAGGGCTGGCGGCCTGCGCAGCGATAGCAGTCCTCGCGTCAGGCGTCGCCGGCGAGTGCACTGCTGCTACCGGGAGCGGCTCGGGAGCCGGCGCCGGCACTGGCGTTACGGCGGGAGCAGAAGGCGGAACGATCGCAGCGACCGGTTCCGGGACCGGAGTGGCAACCGGCGAAGATTCAGGTATCGCGACTGGTGCTGGCGTCACCACCGGAGCCGGTTCACTTGCGGGCACGCTAACCGGTACAGCAGCAACTACCGGTGCAGGTGCAGGCGCTGGCGCTGGTGCTGAAATCGCCTCAGGCACAGGCACCGGAGCGGAGGCAGGGGCCGGCACTGGCGCTGGGGCCGGAGCCGGGGCCGGAACTGGCGTCGGCGTCGGAGCCGGGGTCTCTGCTGGCACGGGAACTTGCACTGGAACCGGAACTGGAGCCGGTTCTGGTACCGGTTGCGGAATGGGCACCGCTACCGGCTCAACTGGCGGTACAGGTATCGCGACCGGCGCCGGAATTGGCTCCGGCTCAGGAACAGGCGTTGGCTCCGGCACCGGTACTGGATTCGGGACCGACACCGGCGTCGACACCAGCGCAGCGGTAATACTGGCTGTCGTCGCGCCATTGCCAGTGAAGCTGTAGTTACCCGCATCGCTGCCCGCCAGCGCGAGCCCGGCCACATTGACGCCGAGCGCGGTCCCTGGGGCCGCTTGCGCGAACTGCGCAGTGGCGGTGCTGCTGTCGATCTGCACATCATCGCCGCTTACCACGCCCGCCAGGGAACCAGCGGAAGTGAGCGCAGCAACGGTGTTGCCATCTTCAACTTTATCTGCCGCGACCAGGCCGCCCACCGTCAGTGCTTTCGCGAAGACCGAAGCCGTGATCCCGCCCGGCATGGTCAGCTGATAGTTCGACGCCAGGCCAGTACCGTCGGCCAGAACGATGCCGTTGACGGAAACCGCTTTGTTACTGCCCGCATTGCGATCCGCAAAGGTGCCGGTTTGACCGGAGAAATTCAGGCTTTCCGAACCGACAAGGCCACTCAGGGAACCGCCAACCAGGGTAGCGCCGGTGGTGCCGTCATACGTCCTGTCGGCCGCGGACATGCCAACGATTGTCAAAGCCTTCCGTGCGATCGTCGCGGTGGTAGTCGCCTGGCCAGTGATGATGTAATTGCCGGCGTATTCGCCACCGTAGGCACTGGTGATGTTCACAGTCTTGCCGCTGCCCGCATTCGCATCCGAGAAGGCGCCGGTCGCCGTCAAGCCGATCGATTCGCCGCTGACCAGGTTGGAGAAAGCGGCGTTGCTGGTGTCGAGCTGCGCCGAGGTCGTGCCATCATAAGTTTTGGCCGCAGCGGTGATGCCCGACACCGTGGTGGCACGTGCCGTGATCGAGGCGGCCAAGCCGGTCGGCATTGCCAACTGGTAGTTGGATGCCATGCCAGTACCGTCAGCCAGTACGATGCCGCTCACCGAAACTGCCTTGCCGCTGGCAGCATGACGATCGGCAAAGGCTCCGGTTTGACCGGAGAAGCCCAGGGTCTCGGCGCCAACCAGGCCGCTGAGCGAGCCGCCTGCCAAAGTTGCGCCAGTCGTCCCGTCGTAAGTCTTGTCCGAGACGGACATTCCGACAATCGCCAGGGCCTTGCGTGCGATGGATGCGGTCGTGCCGGCCTGGCCGGTGATGACGTAGTTCCCGGCATAGTCGCCGCCGTAGTTGCTGGTGATGTTGACCGTTTTGCCGCTGCCGGCATTCGCGTCGGCAAACGCGCCGGTTGCGGAAAGGTTGATCGACTCGCCGGCAACCAGGTTGGAGAATGCCGCGTTGCCCGTGTCGAGCGCTGCGACGGTCGTGCCGTCATAGGTCTTGCCGGCGGCGGTGATGCCGGACACCGTCGTAGCACGCGCCGTGATCGAACCCGTTACGCCGGAAGGATTGGTGATGGTGTAGTTCGAGGCAAGACCGGTGCCGTCGGACAGTACCACGCCGCTGACAGTCACCGATTTCGCAACACCGACGTTCTTGTCCCCAAACACGCCGGCCAAGCCGGAGAAATTCAGGGTCTCACTGCCAACCAGGCCGGTCAATGCACCGCCGTTCAGCGTTGCCGAAGTATTGCCGTCGTAGGTCTTGCCTGACGCTGCAACTCCCGTCAGGGTCAAGGCTTTGGCGGCAATGGATGCGGTGTTATCCGCACTGGCCGAGGCCAGTCCGGGCAGGGAGTAGTTCGAAGCCAGGCCATTGCTGCCGTTGGTCAGCGTGATGGCGTTGAGGTAGCTCGCCCCGTTGACATTGGCGCTGTTCGCGGTGGCGCCGGTGTAGTTCAAGCTCTCGCCGGACACCAGGTTGCCCAGCGTGACGTAACCGCCCATATCGGCGCTGCCGTCGTAGGTCTTCGTCGCAGCGACCGTGACGGCGCGCGGCGTAATGCTGGCGGAGGCACTGGCCGAGGTACTGGCCAGCGTGTAATTGCCTGCATCAATGCCACCAAGCGTGATGTTGCTGATATCGACCGTATAGTTGCCAACGTTCTTGCTCCCAAAGGCACCGGTGCCGCTCAGGCTTACGGCATCGCCGGCCACCACGCCGCTGGCGGAAACGGCTGCCGCCGTGGAGCCGTCGTACACCTTGCTGGAAGCGGTAGGGGTCAGGGTCTTCGGCGTAATGGTGTAGCTGCCGGTGTTGAAATAGCCCACGGCATAAGTGGTACCACCGCTGGTGTAGCTGGTCGGATTGGCTGCGTCTGCGTTTAGGCTTGCGTAAGAGCCGACGTTCTTGCTGCTGGTAGTGTAGGCGATCGAGGGCGTAAGGGCGGAAACGGAGAAGCCGCCAGGTCCACCCATGGAGGTGAAGCTCAAACCGGTGGCAACGTTATTGCCGTCATAAGTCTTGGTGCCCGCAGCGTTCTGGATCACATAGATCGGCTGTGTCGACATGCTGACAGCCTGGTACGTCGCGTACAGGTAGCTGTTATTGGAACCTGGGATGACCAGCGTGCCGCAATTCGGATAAGGCGTAGCGCAGCTCGACAACTGCGGCGACTGGGTGTAAGCGGATAGCTGCGGTGCGCCGTTGACAAATACCAGCCAGCTGGCGACTGACGCTCCCTGGAAGGCCACGCGCGCGCGGTTGCCGTAAGAGACCATGCCAATTGCACCCTGGTCCAGCGCTGCCTGGGTATTGCCCGGCGTGGTATTCACGGCGTTCAGCAGCATGCCGCCGCCAGCCGAATTGCCGATCGTGGTGACAGTGTTGGAGTTGCCCTCAAACGCGACACCGAAGGTCTTGTTGCCGGCCGTGCTGACACCGGTGATGAACAGGTTGCCGCTGCCGGAGTTGATGGTGGCGTTCGACATGATGTAGACACCGCCGGTAACGCCTGAATAGCTGCCGTTGTTGGAACCGACCAGCGACTTGCCGTTGATGACGATATTGCCGCCGCCGGACTGGATGGATTTGGCGCGCTCCACCACAACTGCGGCAGTGCCGGAGCTTGAGTTGAGGGCATAGCCAAAGCCATTAGCCTGGGTACCGGCGCTGCTGCCGACCATGATGTTGCCGCCATTGGTCGTGAGATTGGCATTGATGTCGATGCCGCCCAATGTTGCATTGGCAGCGTTGGCCGCGCTCAGGGTCAGGCCGAGTTTGCCCGAGGTCGAGCTGATATCGCTATTCACCACGATATTGCGGTCGGCGCGCAAGGTGAGCGTGGCGTCGCCGCCAAGGGTCTTGCTGATTGCGCTGGCGACGGTGATGTCGCCGCTACCGGAACCCGTGCTGCCGTAGCTGGAGAGATTGGACTGCGTCGTGACGGTAACGCTGGTGCCGACGTTCAGGGCGTTGACGATATTGTTCGCCGCGCTGGCATCGATCGTATAGTTGTAAGGATCGATCAGCCAATGGCCGCCGTGGCCCTTTGCGGCGCTGGCATCGATTTGCACGGCACGCGAAGTCGCCACATGCGCCGCCGAAGTTTCGATGAAGCCGCCGTTGCCGCCTTCAGGCGCGCTCGCATCGAGCTTCCCTGCGATGTCGATGCGGCCGTTTTCCATATCGCCCAGCAGCAGGATCTGGCCTTGCTCGCCGGTGGCCAGCGTGCGCGCCTGCACCAGGCCATCGTTGTTGATGACGGTACTGATCAGGTCGCCGGCCGCTTTCGCCGTCATCAGCACATTGCCGCCGTCGGCACGGATGGCGCCGCCGTTCTCGACCAGCGCGTCCACCGCGCCTTTCCGGACTTGCAGCTTGATCGGGCCGCCCAGGTCCAGCAGTACTTCGCTGCCGGCGCCCAGCAGCACATTGCCGCGCTCTGCGGAAATCTCGCCGACATTGCTGACATGGGCGGCCACCAGTGCCACCGTCCCGCCGTTCACGGCCTTGATATTGCCCTGGTTGATGACTGCGTTGGCGCTGGCGCCTTGCAACTTGTAGTTGCCGGACATGAAGTCCTGGTTGCTCATATCCAGGGTGGAGGCCAGCAGGCCGCCAACGCTTACTTGAGCCGTCTGCGAGAACAGGACGCCGTTCGGATTCAGCAGGAAGACCTGGCCATTCGCCTTGAGTGCGCCCTGGATCTGCGACACGTCGCTGCCGGTAACACGGTTCAAGGCGACGGACGTGGAGGAGGGCTGCACGAAGTTGACCGTATTCCCTTTGCCGATGGAGAACGACTTCCAGTCGATTGCCATACGGGCACCGGCCTGGTTGATCGTCATCGAGTTGCCTTGCTGGCTGATGTGCCCCTGGCCTGCGACGACCACGCCGCCGGTCGGCAAGTCCGCCGCCAGCGCCGCGGCGCCTGCCAGCGACAGGCTCGCCGCGGCCAGTGCGCGCCGCGCGGTACGCGAACGCCTTGCTTTGCCATGGGCGCCGCCCAGTTCGGAGCGCACTTGCCACATACCCATGCTGGCATTCCACACAACTCGGAAAATCCTGTTCATAACGCTACCTCAGACGTTGAAGTGAGACGGATCGGGCAGACGCGTTCGATTAAACGGTGCCAGACTCGGACAGCAGGATTCAGGGCTGTGGGATTGGATCGCCTTGGATGGCGGTGCGGTGCGCGGAGGTGGGGCGTCACCTTGGAGGATGCTAATTTCTGTACGGCAATGACGATCTTACACAGCTTTAACCAGTTTTCACACGGCAACATCGAAAAATAGTTCGCGGCGTTGGTACAGCGCATCACCTTTCAAACTTGTAGCGAATCAAATTTGGGGGCTGGGGCGCTCCAAATTTGGGTGCCAGCACCAATTCGCTCTTTGCGCCTCACACCTAAAGTGCAGCACATGCAGCCGCGCCCCATCGCGCAGCCAGCATGTCCCCGTACTCATACATATGTCCAGCCAAGGAGCCTAGCAAATGGATGCCCAAATCAATGCTTCCGCCATGCAATCGAACCAGATGTTTCCTCCAATGCCAGATGCACTCGACATGCCATCGCCCCAAGCTGCTGGCGACCTGCGCCCCCAGATCCCGGGTCCTGGCGAGCTGGTGAACCCGGAGTTCCTGCGTATTAGAAGCGTGCGGCCGGGCTGCTACCTGCTGAACTACACGCCGAACGGATCTCCGCTGGTGACCTACGACGGCACGATGCGTGTCGAGAAGCATGCTGACGGACGCACTGCAAGTGGCGACCTGTATCAGCGGCCAGTGTTGTTCCTGCCGTTGAAGAACGCGCTGCCTGCCGACCTCACGCGTCCACTGCTGTTCGCCGGCCCCAATCCTGCCAGCGGCATTCCGATTCTCTCGCGCAGCCGTTATCGCTACTACCTGCGGGTGACCAAGATCCTCGAGAACTTCACTTTCGGTAACAGCTTCACGCTGGGCTTCGAAATGTGGCGCTTCACCAAGAATCCCGGCGCGTGGAATACGGGCGGCACCTGGAGCAAAGAAGAAATGACGGCGCTGATGTCGTGGCAGCCGGCACCGGCCGGTTTCCCCGCGCCGAGCCATTACCTGGCAGGGGACGTAAAGAACGCAGCCAATGCCGTGGTCGGCCGCCTGACGATGGGCTGGGTATCCGACTTCCTGCGCAAAGCCACCATCGAAGTCGATCGCGTCAGCCAATCCGAAGCGGTCACCAGCAACGGCGCCGGCATTGACTGGGCGGCCGTCGGCAAGGGTGTTGACTGGGATCTCACGGCCATTCAAAGCAACAACAATGTGGTGGAACCAAGCGGCATTTCCTGGTCGAATGGCGAGGCCCATGCGGCGATGCTGGCAAAGCGCGACGCGTCGAACCTGGATGTCGAATGGCGCTACCACGTACTGGCCATCCGCCGCCTGGACGAGACTGAACGTGGCATCATGTACGACAACGGCGGCACGGATTCCAACAACATTCCGCGCGAAGGCTGCGCCATTTCCTCGCACTGGACGATGCCAAATACGGCGGAGTGGGGCACTGTTGCGGGCCAGCGTTTCGGCACCGCCGCCGCGCCATACTTCCGCACCGCGGTGCACGAAATCGGCCATGCAATGGGGCTGTATCACAATACCGCAGACAATGGCTACCTGTGCACCACAGACGTGATTGCATCGCGCTCGCTGAATCCGGGCAGCCTGGAATTTCCGGCCAATATCCAGTGGTCCTACAATGCGGACGATGCAAAACGCCTGCGCCATATGCCGGATATTTACGTGCGTCCCGGCGGCCTGCCGTTCGGCACTTCCTACGGTTCCACGCCAATCAGCCCGACCGACATGCAGCTGGAAATGGATGGCCTGAGCATGTTCGTGACGCCGGTCGCCAACGCGGTGCCGATTGGGGCCCCGGTACGCGTGAACATCACGCTGCAGAACCAGAGCAGCGCGCCGATTGCCGCACCGAATACGCTAAGCATGAAGAGCGGCATTGTGCGCGGCAAGGTCATCGACCCATGCGGCAGCATCCGCACCTTCTCGCCAATCGTCATCTGCGTGGAAGACGACCAGGTCGAACCCCTGGACGCGCAGGAGACAGTCGAGCACTCGCTGACCCTGCTGCGCGGCGGCCAGGGTGCGCTGTTCCCGATGCCCGGCGCCTACCGGATCATTGTGGAGGCGCGCTGGGACAACGGCGGCATGGAATGCGTCTGCACCGGCGAGAATACGGTAATGGTGACCTCCGCAGTCGACCAGGCGCACGCCGAAGCCGCGTTGAAAGTGCTGTCGACGCCGGACACGCTGCTGTCATTGGCGATCGGCGGCGACCACCTGGAGGAGGGCATGGCTGCGATTGATGCGGCAATTGCCAACCCCGTGCTGCGACCACACTTCGCGTATGTCGAAGCCAAGCGCATGGCGACCCGCTTCCGTGATCGCAAGGCGGACTTCGGCGCAGCTGCCAAGCTGATCGACAGCAGCACCGTCATGAGCCCGGCGGAATTGAAACGTGCCGCGGCCTGGGTCAAGGACGCGGGCCCAGGCACGGCGCCGGGCAAGCAACTGGCGAAAGAACTGTCCAACAAGGCCAGGGGCCTCAAGATCAAGGATGGGCTGAAAGATCTTGCTGAACCGGCTTGATGAAGGAAAGGGGGCGCCGTGACAGGATCAGGCGCCCATCAAACCTTGCCCGCAAACACGGATCGTTTGACCGCTGATACCGCAAGCGCCAGGCGTGCAAAGGAAGGTCACCAGCTCCGCGACATCGCGGGGCTGTCCGCCTTGTGACAAGGAGTTGAGGCGACGGCCTATTTCACGCGTGAGGAAAGGGACTTTTTGCGTCATGGGAGTTTCGATGAAACCCGGTGCGACGGCATTGAAAGTCACCCCGCGCGGCGCTTGCAGTTTTGCCTGTGCAGCGACGTAGCCAATCAAGGCGGCTTTCGACGTGGCGTAATTCGTCTGGCCAAAATTGCCTGCGATGCCGCTGATTGAAGACATGCATACCACGCGCCCATGTTCACGCAGCAGCGATTCGTCCTGCAATCGCGTGTCGATCGCGGCGATTGCCGATAGGTTGATCTCCAGCACCTGGTCCCATTGGCGCGCTTCCATTTTTGCCAAAGTGCGGTCGCGCGTCACGCCGGCGTTGTGCACGACGATGTCGACACCGCCGAAGTTCTCCCGGATGAACCGGGCAAGCGTTGCCGGAGTTTCAGCCGCGGCGATATCGAGCGCCAGCGGGGTGGCACCCAACCGGCTCGCAACGGCGTTCAATTCTTCGGTGGAAGCGGGAATGTCAACGGCCACGACTTTGGCGCCTTCCTGCGCCAGGCGTTCCGCCGTCGCAAGGCCAATGCCTCGAGCGGCGCCGGTCACCAGAGCGATTTTGCCCGCTAGCGTGGCAGTCGCGGGCAGGGAGCTTGGCGCGCTGGCTTCGTCCGACACCTGCACGGCCTGGCCGGATACGTAAGCGCTTTGCGGGCCACAGAAAAAGCGCACCACGCCATCGATACGCGCCAAGGCCTGCGGAGGCACGCTGGCCAGGTTCGCAGTCACGCCCCGACGGCCAAGCTCCTTGCCCAGAGATCGGACAAATCCTTCGAGTCCGCGCGCCACTGCAGTCGCCACGGGATCTGTTGCTGCAGAAAGCGGAGGGGCGATCAGTAGCACGCGTCCATTGCGGGCAATGCGTCTTATATGTTGGTGGAAGGCCGAGTACACGGCACGCAGGTCGACGATCGTCCGGCAACCGGTCGCGTCCATCACAAAAATGTCGATGGAGTCCGTTGCCTGCCTGGCGCCCGCGCCCTGAAGCACTGAAGCGAGCTGAGTGGCTGCGTATGAGCCCTCGGTGGTCGCGAGCATGAATGACTTTGACTCGAAGGGCAGGGCGACATAAGGCGATGCAGAACGCTGCAATTCGGTCGGATTAGGCAGGCCAATGGCGCGCACAAGCGGCCCTACGAAGGGCCAGCGGTTAATCTTGATCAGGGTGTCGGACATCTGGAGTTTCGGGGCAAGTTGACATACCGGGACGAAACTATACTACCGATTAGTTGATCCAAGTAAATGCTGAGCTAGATGTTGTCGAATTCATCATGAAAGTCAATCAAACGCTGATTTTCTGGCAACCGAGTGATAATGCCGCCTCGATCAAATAGTGTCACAAGGCAATACGCAAAGGTTAATGATGAAAAAGACAACGAGCGCCCCTTCGGCGCGCATTCTGTTGGCAGCTTTGGCTGTACTGGCGGCGGGTTGCGGGGGAGGCGGTTCCGAGCCGTCCAAGCCGGCTGAACAAACTCCAGGCACTTCCCCGACCACGCCTACAACGCCCACGACGCCGACGACACCTACAACGCCAACCACTCCGCCGTCCACAGGCGGCTTGGCCGCGATCAACGTGAACAGCAGGGCGGAAGTGGCTGCTTTCTACAACACCACCATGCTGCCCGCGTTCTCGGTCCCGATGCAGTGGACAGGTTCGACGCAGGGATGCCAGGCCGGCACCACCTCCGCGGAATACAAGGCGGCAGTCGTCAATACCGTGAACAGTTTCCGCGTATTGGCAGGTTTGCCAGGGAATATTGCCTTGAATCTCACGCATTCGGCAATGGCGCAGCAAGCGGCCTTGATGATGGACGCAAATTCCCAATTGAGCCACTCGCCGCCAACTTCATGGAATTGCTACACGGCCGATGGCGCAACTGCCGCGGGCAGTTCCAATCTGGCGCTGGGTAACGCAGGACCGAATGCCGTGCGCGCATACATTGTCGACAGCGGCACCTCCAGCCTTGGCCACCGACGCTGGGTGCTTTACTCGCGCCTGGGAGAAATCGGTACTGGCGACACGACGCGGGCCAACACTTTGTGGGTATTCGGCGGCACCATTGCTGCACCAGCGAGCGTAGCGGAAACGGGCGTCGCCTGGCCTTCACGCGGCTACGTGCCATGGACTTCCAAAGTGGCTGACCCGAGCCACCCATGGAGCTTCTCGTTGCCGGGCGCAGACTTCAGTGGCGCAAGCGTAGCGATGAGCAACGACCAGGGCAAGGTGCTTTCCGTCGGCAGTGTCGGTCAATTGCCGAACGGGTATGGCGACAACACCATGAGCTGGAAACTGACGGCCGATGCCAGCGAATGGTCGCGTTCTCCGGCCGACACCAAGTTCAATGTGCAGATCTCCAATGTGAAAGTCGGCGATCAGGTCAAATCCTTCCAATACAGCGTTACCTTCTTTATCCCTTAAGCTGCAGGACTGCGCGCGTGTATTTTAGGTGCCGCCAGTTCCCAAAGTTAGGTACCAGCACGGATCTCCGGAAGCAGCAACATCCGTAAAGTTCAGGACATCCCACCGGACAGTACAGGTGGGGCGTCTTGAATCAACCACGGAGATACATCATGGGAATGGGCATTGAATGGGTCATGAAATACAACGGGCGCGCTGCCGACGTCTCGAACACCAGGGCCGCTGCCGAAGGGTTCTATAACACGCTGCACGCAGTACGCCAGTTCGCCTGGGGCGACAACCTGGCATGGGACAGGGATTTTGAGCAGCAGGGCGCGGGCAGCCCGATGTCCGGCGGCGACAGCACCTGGGCCGACAACGTCGACATCGCATTCTTCGCTGGACATGGCAACCCGCAAGGGCCGATTTTCGGCACCACCGTCGACAGCGGCCAGGCGACGCCGGGCGAAGTGCGCCTGGGCGACATCGACCTCGAGTGGATCGCCTTCCATGCCTGCCAGGTCTTGCAACGCGAAGGCGTGTTCGATCGTTGGGGCCCTTCATTCAAAGGCCTGCACTACATGCTCGGTTTCGATACGGTATGTCATGACGAAACCAATCGCGGGCGCTATTTCGCCGATCACCTGAATAACGGCTGGCGCGTGCGCGACGCCTGGATTGCTGCCGCCCAGGAAACGGAAGGTTCCGACTGCCGCTGGGCCTACCTGCGCGCGGATGCGGCAGGCACCAATACCTACCAGGACCATTGGCATGGCAAGGGCTTCGTGTCGCCCGACCCCGATGTTCCAACGACCCATTACTACCTGCGCGGCGCTTGCTAGGAGAATCCCATGAACTACGAATTGTTTACGTTCCCGAAAATGCCTGCGCAGCAATCGGTGTGCCTGTTGCGTCCGCGCCGTATCGAAGGCGCCGCCATTGACCTCGCCAGCAAATGCGCCGAACGGTTTGGCGTCAAAGCCCGCCCGCAGGATATGGGCGCGCGGATGATCGCCCGCGACGAGCAGTCTTCATTGGAGTACTTTGTGGCGACCGGTTCGGTGCGCTACAGCGCACGTCCAGGCCAGAAAAGCGAGGCGGAATATCAACCCAGGCTGCCTGATGAAAAAGAATCCGTTGACCTCGCCATGAGAAAACTGCGGGAACTCGACCTGATGCATACGTCGGCAGCAGTGCATTCGGTGACCGACCTTGAATACTGTTTCCGCAAAGCCGGCGACAAGGAAGAAACGGTGTTTCCAATTGCCCGCCAGGTGAATATGCGCTTCAAGGAGGCAGGCCTGCCATTCTTCGGCCCAGGCGCCAAGATCCAGGTATCGGTCGGCGAGGGCGGCAGCGTTGACGAAATGCTGCGCTTCTGGCGTGAAGTCGACGTGGCCGGTGAAGCGACAACCATTTCGCCCGACCACCTGATGGACATTCTGATGCGCGATGAAAGCTTTGCACAGCTGCGCGCCGGCGAGGCGACGGTGCAGTTCCATGATTGCCAGATCGGCTTCTATGCATTGCCGCCACGTGAAGTGCAGGACATGTTCGTGCCGGTGTTCGCCTTGTCCGGAACCGTATCGACGCCAGCATTGCCGCGCTATGATTTCATGCGCTACGTGCCGGCAGTTTCGATGGCTGCAAAAAACAGGGATGGGATGACGGTATTGCGTTCGACGGCTGCATACTGATCGCCTAAATGCCCCCCCGCAAGGACCAAGAACGGCCCGCACAAGCGGGCTGTCATTCTCGCCTCGCGCAGAAGATGTCTTTGGATTATCCTTCAGGCGTTTGCGCTGCTGACGAAAGGGCGTGTCGCCAACTTCTCCACATTGCGCGTCCAGCGCCGCAATGGCAGCCCCAGGCAGCTCCGCTAGATAGGCTTTAAATGCTTGCACGTCCTGCGGGCTCCAGGTCGACGGCTTCCGCCTCAGCACGACAACGCAATGCCAGCGCAGCTTAACCAGGTGGTAGCTGTAGAGTCTCAATCGTTTAATCGGTACCGGCTGTTCCCAGCCACCGCCGCCAGCCAGACCTCGATCGCGGCCCTGCCCACCGGAGCTAGGATTTGGTTGAGTGGATGGCAGCGCGACCGGCACCAGGTAGGAGCCGCCGGCCAACATAAGCCCGCAGACTTAGAGCTTTGCCAGAAAAGCCGCAGTCGCTCTCCCTCGTCGTTATTCTTCAAGCTCTCCAGATGCAGCAATGGCGCCAGATTTTTGTGAGTTAATAGGACTCGCCCGTGTGCGATGGCGAGCTCCGCCGCGTCAAACAGTACGTCACAGACGCCTCTAGATCCCGTTCGAACCACCGCTTCGTCTGTTCAAAATCGACACTGAAGTAGCGCTTGCCACAGTCCTTACCGATGTTCGTCTCCTTACCATTTTCTGCCACGACAATGTAGCCGTGGTTATGCATGGTGTGGAAATGCTTCAGGCCGCATCGTACCTGCTCCCCAAACACATAGCGACCAATAATGGCTCTCAGCGGAAAGGCGACGGGGTCCAAATCCGGAGTGAAGCCAGGGCGCGTGCATACATCGTCCCATTGCTGAACCCGGAAAAGCCCCTTCTCGGTACTAATCGTGATCATTGAAATCCTCGAATCACTGAGTTGCATTTGCTCGCCGCGGCACTTGAATAGTGTGCATGCGAGCAACGCGTTGCGCAATATCTGTGCAAAAGTGGCAATTGGAGAGATTTTTGTCAGCCAAGTTGACGCATCATATTGACAAATATCAATGTCGAGGAGGCAAAAATGGTCTATGGATGGATCCGTGGTCTCTGCGTCGCATGGCTCCTGCACCTTTTCGGCATTTCTCCCGTCTTCGCCCAAGCCAGATTCGAACCTCTCCCGTTGGAAGTGGTGTGATCAACCCGTACCGAAGACCCCAATGGCAGGAAAATGAAAATCAAGACGGACTTCTCCTTTGTCGATGCGGCCGGGACGCACTGGCTTGCTCCAGCCGGTTCAGTCGTTGACGGAGCCTCCATTCCGCAGGTCTTTTGGTCCGTGGTTGATGGTCTTTATGCGGGACTCTATCGCGATGCCGCTGTTGTTCATGACGTCGCATGCGTTCAACGAAATCGTAGGTAGGTCAGGCTTTGAAAAAAGTCAGCTAGGCTGCGGCAATTCGGTACGCGTGGAAGCAAGTGGAGTGAATTGATACTGCGATGTTCACTTCATCGTTGCGTTCCAAAGTGTTTGTGTGGGGCATTCACCGCTGTACTCGGCGCCATGCGATAGGCGCTTTGAGGACATGGGAAGCAATACGCGCCCTGGTGCGATAAGGGGACTTCGCGAATGGCACCAGGTTTGCAACCTTAGTTAAGGACTGAGACATGAAGATTTCAGCGATTCGTATTATTGGTTCTTCCTTCATCATGACCCTCGCAGGCTGCGGGTTTGTTGGCATCGCGGAGAAACCCGGTACTACGGAGGGTGAGATTCTTGTGAGTGGTCCGTCAGTCGATACTCGAGAACGGCTCATCAACGATAGAGAGACACAGTACTACTGGCTGTCGCAGCAGCTGAAAAACTCAGACGAGGCCGTGTTCGATGTGAACGGTAGTCGTAATCGAAACAGCGCAACTCTATTCGCGGCAAACGTCAATGCAAAGTTCGATCCCGCAACTGCCGCACTGGCTGCTGCTGAAACGGCGAATCGGCTCGCGAATATAAAAAACACGGGGAAGCTAGATGAACTTGATGGCCTAATCGAACTCCAACGTCGCAAGCTTATTCTGAAGAATGCTGAATCGGAAGTTGATCCATCGAAGGTGACTGCACCAACGGGCAGCGCGGGAAACAGCGCGCCAATAACGTCAAGCGTTCCGCCTGCGCTTGCGGCGGACGCACCCAAGGTCTCGGCCGATGCCAACAAGGCTGTAATTGATGCGATGGTGGGTGCACTTGCGCCATCCAGTGCCGCGAAGCTATCGCAGACTCCCACCGATACTTTCAGGGATAGGCTGGCGCTTCGTGAAGAAATACGGAACGAGATGATTGCGTCGGGTTTGGACGACCGACATGACATTCGTGGAAATGCTCTGTATCGCATGAGCTTCGACGCAACAGTCTTGCCCGGTAACGATACAAGCGCATGGGCTGTAATTTCAGTCTGCGTTCAACGTCCAGGAGATGACCGTTGTAAAACATCGAAGTCTGGAGAAGCGCAGGATCGCACTTTGAAGAGCGGCAAGTTCGACACTTACGACGCCGTAGCCTTGAAACGTGCAGTCATATGGGATTTTGCTGCGCAGAAGACGCGCTTGTTCAATGATCTCGAGCTAAGAACGTATGAACCAAAGATGGCAACAGATCTGAACAAACTCAACAAACGTAGCAAGTATCTGATTCTCATAGGTAGCCGACTGGTGCTGACTGAACGTAGGCCGGAAGACGTAAACAAGGAAATAGTCCAGGCAATGGCCAACAATCTATCAGTCACGGCCCAGCAGAAAAACATGGTCCGAGGGGGCTCCGAGCTGAAGAACACAAACGTTAAGATCTTGGCTTTGACGGAGAATGTCCGAGGGCAAGGCGCTGTTGACTTGGATGATCTGGTCGGTGACCTGGGCGCTGTGTGTGCATTTCTTGACCCGACGAATTTCAGCCTGAAGACGGATGTCCTATCTGTGGAGAGTGATTTGCTTCAGAGTGCTTGCACTCGGGGTGGAAAAGACGGAAAGCTGCTGCTACTCAAGTATCTTGGACTTGTCGGGTTAATGTCCGATACCAAGGACGACCTCATGCGGAATAGCGACGGCACACAGTCCGAAAGGGACTTCTTCAGCGCGCACCTGAGCCCTAAACCTGCACCTAAGTCATCCGACAAAGGTGGGCCGATCACTCAGCAGATTGCCGACGTGCCTGCGATGGCGCTTGCCGGTGGCATGCTACGGCTGAATCTGGACTTCACGACTCTCGTCGCGGCGCTTAAGCGCGATTCGCTAGAGATTTACGCATACGGCGCTACACCAAAGGAAAGCGTACAGCGAATTTCAGATGTGGTATCTCGCCGTGAAGGAGTTCAGCTTGCGCTTGGGCTGCAGGCGCTAGCCGGAAACGTTGGCGTGTCAGCCCTCACCAACTTCATGAACGTTAATGAGGGGATTTTCAACGCACTTCGTAGGCAACCATTGGTCGTGGGCTTTGGCCACAGTAGTGCCAACTCTCCGGCACCTGACGGCATTGGACGTTCCGATTTTGGATGGATCATTGGGCCACGCTATGGAACGCACCCGAACGGAAAGACCGCGCAGTTCCGCCAGTCCGTCGTTCAAAACGGTCTCTCTGCCATTGTTTCAATCCCAGGGTGGTGGGATAAGGCAGAGGTTGTGATCAATCGATATTGGGTGAAGGAATCGGGCAAGTTTGGTGTGCATGAGGGAGGGGAGCAAGCAGTTCGACTCTCGGAAATTAACTACACAATAGCGGTGCCAGGGAGCTTTGCGGATGCGCTAAACGTGTTGAATGGAGACTCCCTGACGCGTGTAAATCAGGAGCGCATAGATTCAGCTGCATGGAAGGTCAAAATCGGGGCCCCTGCTGAAATCATGATTCGTGGCAAATCACTTTGGCGCAATCCGCAGGTGAGATTGGGCAGTCAGTTTGCGGACCGAGTAAAGGTGATGCCTGACATGGATGGCGTAGTCGCAATATTTAATACTGTAACCGAGAGCTTTGGTGCTCCGCTCAGCATCGATGGCGTCTCGACACCAAAGAACACTGTCCCAGTTACGATCGCTACCCCTGCTGGTGTGGAACTGGTTGGCTACGCGGAGACGGTGAAAGATCCGACTCCACCCAAGAAGCTCACTATCGAAGGGGGTGCCGTTCTGATTGGCAGATCTTCGAACGAATTCAACCTGAATCTTCCCCTCCCTGGATACTTTGATATTAAGAGCAGATACCGACTTGCTGGAAGTTCTAAAGCCTTCGCCACTACGAATGCATCGGTCTCACGCCCCAAAGCCGAAAAGCTTAAATACCAAGCCGATGGAATCACGTTAAAGTCGGGAGAGCCGATCGAATTGCAGTTGCTCTTGACTCACGCCAAAGGCGATGAAGCCGAGATTCTGTCGGTCGATGGCGAAATGGTCTTCTATTCGTCTGAGAAGGACTGGAAGGTATCGGTGACTTCGATATCTTCCAATCCTGCTGAACCCAAGGATGGACCGGCAATCTATACACTAAGCTTGAAGTTTCCGCCGTCATATGCGAAGGCGATGGGTTCCGCAACGGGAAAGGTCTCGTTCTCAGTTGACGGAAAGCCCGAACTGGGCACGTTTGATTGTGTTATCGCAAAGGATACCTGTCGCCTTGAGATGAGCCTGCCTGCGAAAGTTGCGCCCGCCGGATTGTCATTGAATCCGGTAGGGCTCAAGGAGAACAATCCAAATCCGGTGGAGAATCCACTAAAGGTCGCGTCAATTGAAGCCAAGGCGGCAAAGGCGCCAAAGACGAAGCAGACTACGAAGGCCAATTGATCCGCTTGGATTTGCACCAAGGGACAGACATCGCCTTTAGAAAGCGCACAGATGAACGACGACGAGAAGACCATTGCTCTGGAGTTGATTTACCAAGGATGTGAACTCGAACGTAATCGCTTTACGACTGACTTTCCTATCACGTCCGAGGTTTGGCTCCTTTTCGCTGACCGAAGGCGCTTCCATAGGCCCAAAAGTATCTTGCTCACTCCGAATGTCGAAGTGGGCATGACCAGGCTTCGTACTGATGTAACTCGGTTTCTGCCAGTGCTCCGGGACTCTTCGACCAAAAAGGTATCGATGGTAGATCGGTTTCGCTTTGGGGCTGGAGCACTGAGGCCGACTGAGACCGCGCGATACATCGCGGCGAACGAGTCACACTTACTGGTACACGTTGACTTCTATGAACTGCTTGCTTTGATGCCGCTTACGCGGTGGTGGCAGCAGTACGTATCGAGCGCTTACACGTTGGATGAATCCACGATCTCGATATTCGAATTATCTTCATCAAGACTGAGAGGTGAAAAGACCGCAAACCTGCTCAGCGATCTCGTTCTTGATTCCATTAAAGATTCCCGGAGTTTGAAGGGGTTTAGAGATATCGGGCCGTCCCTGGTTGAATTGGTCTGGAATGGACTCTTTACGCCTGCCCAATGCATTGCAATGGCTCGTCTAGTGAATATCGCTGCTTTGCAAATCGCTCTTTCTCTACTTGGTATCACGAGAAGCATTTCGAATCTTGAACAATCAGTTGCAAAGATGGCGTCGCGTGTCCTCAACACTCTTGCGCAATGCTTCGAAGACTATCGAAAACATGTGGACATTACTGAAAAGCGGGATGTCCCACAATGCTCCCTCTGGCAGGTTTCCTGTAATCGGCCTGCAGAACACGCGGTAGTTGCGAGCAGGAAGACAATTAAAGCGGATGCCGCTATTCGGCTCTTTGATACTGGAGGGCAGGGGATTCGCTGGGCTGTAATTGATTCGGGGATTGACGCACGCCATCCTGCGTTGGCGCGTCCCGAAGCCTTGATCCCAGATGCGAATGTGCAGGACGGCTTATGTTTGCCCTCAATTTCCCGTGTTATAAAGACGCTCGATTTCACCAGACTTGCTGCTATCACCAGTGGCCGAGTGCCGCGCGACTTAATGGATCTGTTGACGGTGAAGTACGGGAGCCTAGAGGAAGCCGAAGAGAGGATAGAGTCTATTCGAGCTGACCTGGCAAACGGACGCATCCTGGACTGGACCGCGATTGAGCCTTTGCTGGAAATTGATCAGTCTAATCACACTCGCTACATCCCGCCAACGGATAGCCATGGGACACATGTCGCCGGCATTATTGGTTCAAACTGGTTGCGTACGTCCTACCTACAGCAATCCGTTCAACAAGGAAGTCCGCCGCTAGCAAATTCCAAACTGCTGCCAAGCCTGGTGCCACCAGACCTTTTGCGGCATGACGGGATAATTGGCATCTGTCCCTCGATAGAATTGTTGGACCTAAGAGTATTTAGTGACAAGCAAGAGAGCGATGAGTTCGCTATTTTGGGAGCGCTTCAGTACGTCCGTTTCCTGAATCAAAGCAAGGATAAACAGTATGTTCACGGGGTCAATCTCTCGCTTTCTTTGCGCCATGATGTGAGGAACTACGCCTGTGGCAGCACTCCAGTTTGCCTTGAATGTGATCGCCTTGTCGGAGCGGGAATAGTTGTCGTAGCTGCCGCCGGCAATTTTGGGTACGACCGCACGTATGCCGAAATGAACCTAGGAGGGGCGTATCGCGGACAAAGCATAACTGACCCTGGGAATGCGGCTAGTGTCATCACAGTGGGCGCTACTCATAGGACAGATCCCTACCAATACGGAGTCTCATATTTCTCCAGCAGAGGCCCGACAGGTGACGGCCGAAGTAAGCCTGACTTGGTAGCCCCTGGCGAAAAGATCACATCTACCGTACTGGCGGGCACCGTGGCATCTATGGATGGAACAAGCATGGCTGCTCCCCATGTCTCAGGTGCTGCAGCGTTGCTATTGTCCCGAAACAACGAGCTGATGGGAAAACCAAACGTAGTAAAGCAAATCCTTTGTAGCAGCGCATCCGACCTCGGAAGGGAGCGTGCATTTCAAGGTGCGGGGTTGCTCGATACCCTACGTGCCCTTCAATCTGTGTAGCCAACGAGAGGCCAAGTTATGAGCGACACCATCTTTACCCTCGAAGTACTCAATGCCTTTCACGGTGACTGCTTGATCCTGCACTATGGGACCTTAGAAAAACCAAGAATTCTGCTAATCGATGGAGGTCCGAGCGGGACGTATGATGCCTCGCTCAAACCGCGACTTGAAGAGCTTGCGGATGCTCGGTCTCGACCGCTGAAATTGGATCATGTCATGGTCAGCCATCTCGATGACGATCATATTGCGGGAATTTTGCAACTCGTGGAAGGAATCGAGGAAGGAGATGATCTTTGTAAGGCCAATAGCTTCTGGTTCAACACGTTTGACGACGCGATCAAAGTCGCACCACCAGAACTCGCTGAGGCCAGTGATGAACTGGGTTTGGGCGTATCAGAAGCCATTACGGCCTCTATTGAGCATGCCAGTATTGGACAAGGGCAAGCGCTTCGTGACGCGGTTACTAGAATCGTAGCAAAACAGAATGGCGGACAGGCTATTCTGTTCTCCAAAGGAGAAGGGATCCCTCTCGCCATTGCTGGATTGGACGCAACGCTGGTCTCTCCTGATAAAAAGCTTTTGGCGGACTTGGCTGAGAAGTGGATCAAGTCACCGAAGAAGAAGGTTGACACAGCAGAATACCTGGACAAATCGGTGTTCAACCTTTCAAGTCTCGTAGTTCTCGTACGTCCAAAGGATATGGACGATGGGCCTAGCATATTGTTGACTGGTGACGCGCGAGGGGACCATATTATTGAAGGCTTAGATGGTGCTAACTTACTCGAAGACGGTACTGGACATTTCACTGTGCTGAAGGTTCCGCACCATGGGAGCGATAGGAATCTGACGCTTGAGTTCTTTGAGACAATTACTGCCGATTTCTACGTTATCTCAGGTGATGGAAAGCACGCCAACCCTTCGGAGGATGTGTTGTCATGGATCGCACAGACAGCTCCCAAGACGTCTCAAATTTGTCTCACTTACGCTAAGAATCCACGGTACAAGGGATATGGGCCCTCGGTTGAGAAGGTCATGGACATGTACCCTCATTTGCAGGAACAGCTTGTGGTTCGCGATCCAGACGATTTGCTTATTCGAATTGATCTGATGGAGCCCCTGGCCGACTAAGTTTTAGACTGAGCCTCGCGGAGTGGACGGATACGGGGGAGAGCGCAGTAGCAGTGGGAGGCCTACCTTACTTTACTAATTGAATCACGTCGGGTCTTTCAAGGTACGCCCTAGGAATGCCCGCATCAGGGCACAGCGTTACTGGCTATGATCCTGCATAGCCCGGAAAGACGGCAGGTCTCCGACACTTATGGGTCAGACGGCAGGTGCAGGGTGGCCTGGCAGGGTAGCGGACAGCATTCAATGATTTAGCGTGCCCTGGACTCAGTCGGTGGTCTAACTGGTAACCCATCCAATGTCAGCACCCACCAGAGTTGAACATCTGTCTAGAGATCGACAAGATCGTTTTGTCAATCGGCGCAAAAAATCGACAAGATCGTTATGTCAAAGGGAATTCAAAAAAAATCGACAACATCGTTATATCTTTGAGCGGAATGGGACCAAAAAGCCGATGTTTCACGCGTCGACATATACTAGTTGTCCAGGCGTTCAAACCAATATTGCCCAACGCCTCAACGCGATTCCTTATACAGAGCGAGAAAGACAATTCCCTATGGAGGAAGGGAAAACTGACTTGGGATGTATAGAGATTCGCATCGACTGCCCTTGATAGGACTTTCCCGAAAAAAGCTAAGACTTGTTACTGAGCACGGGGATAGGAGCGTCGACGCAATTGTTATGACGGAATGTGGGGAGGGAGCTCTGCTATGCTTGATGTTTTCCACAAGGGACGCAGGCATGGATCAGAGTCGAGCTGTCAATCAAGAGTCAGCAACCATCAAAGATGCCGTTGCCTGTTATGTAGCCAGCTTTGGCTTCAAGATCCATGATCAGAATCCCCCTCGCATGGGTTCCAGCTCCTGCTTCTTCTTGGTCATCAATGGACACTGGGTACTTTGTACTGCCGCTCACGTAATGGACGATATTGACACCCTGCAGAAAAGGGGTGTCAGGTTGACAGATTGGCACGTCAACGACGTCTTTACGAAGACCGAACGGGATTATGTGTATCCCTTTGACCTGACGACACGGGAGCGTTTTTATATTCGCGACGACGCTTTGGGCCTGGACTATTGCCTCATCTATGTGGAATCCATCGCGGCAGCAAGCATGGGTTCCAGTGGTCTTGCAGCAATGGGACGCAACATGATTGGCGATTCCACCGAAGCCTATAAATGGGTGGTGACGGGGTTCCCTTCTCAGTTCACCTCGCATGCAGGCCATCATTTCCACCAGCGCCACTACACGATTGGCGTTACACCGATGGACCGCCCAGCGGATTGGGAACCCGAGAAAAATATGCACTCCCTGTTTGGGCAGCTCGACGCACCGGATGAGGATTTTGAAGCGATCGACATCGGAGGCATGAGTGGAGGGCCGATATTTGGACTCTTCAGGCAACCGAATGGAACCAGCTATGTAAAGCTCGTTGCTGTGCAAAGCGGTTGGTCTGAGCGATCGAGGATCATTACTGCATGCCCAATCGCCCCATTTCTTGATGCTGTAGACCGGCTCATCGCCGAGGCACATGGCACTGACGGCAATGACACCTAGTATGGCCTGCCTTAAGTCGTGCCTTCGCAGCGAATACTCGATGGTGGCGCCGGCGCAGAGTACTTGAGATTGTTGACGTACTCAATAAACTGTTCTTCGTTTTCAAAATCCTTATATGGTGGCCGAGTCAGCAGGATCATTACAGCTTCGCTGGCCAGCCCCATTAGCAGACGTATGTCAAACTCATCGAAAGTGACGGCGCCGCGGTGAGTGACATCTGACCGAAGTCCATATAGCCTGTTCAATTGCATCGAACTCTGACCCGGAATTTGCATCGAATTCCGACCCGCTTTTGGAATCACTTTTAGTCTGGTTGGCGCCTTGCCTGTTCGTTTGCTCGCAGAATTGACCCACTCTAGTTGACCCATCTTCCACTGCCTGGCAAACGCAGCCACGCGATCATATGACCCTTCATACCCCAGTTCCTTAAGGTCCAAGTGGATTTGCTTCAGATTCCGCCGCTGCTTGCGGGGTAATCCCCCCTGCAAATGATCGCCGCTAGAAGTAGAATTTTCTAACTTTGAATTTGAAGGTTCTACTGCATGAAGACGTCCCGTTTTACCGAAAGCCAGATCATCGCCATTTTGAAGCAAGCCGAAGCAGGCGCTCCAGTCCCGGAGCTGTGTCGCGAGCACGGCATGAGTTCTGCCACGTTCTATAAGTGGCGCTCCAAGTTCGGCGGCATGGATGCCTCCCTGATGGCACGCATGAAGGAGCTAGAGGAGGAAAATCGGCGCCTGAAGAAGATGTACGCCGAAGAGCGCCTGAAGGCCGAGGTGACCTGCTACCCGAAATTAGTACGGTGCTAAGCTAGAGTCTGCCACATGGGAGGCAGGCATGAAAAAGCGATTTACCGAAGAGCAGATTATTGGCGTGCTAAAGGAAGCTGAAGCAGGCGCCCGA
>Ga0209565_1000223_pt1 | contig 63505 bp, 77 predicted proteins | sample Araplaol_mTSA_r2_2_FD_184283 | JGI IMG/M metagenome (GOLD analysis project Ga0209565, IMG submission 184283) | Arabidopsis root microbial communities from North Carolina, USA - plate scrape MF_Col_mTSA_r2 (SPAdes) (version 3) | ecosystem: Host-associated > Plants > Roots > Endosphere | place... | reverse complement strand
GGTTCAATCCACCATGCCTGCTGGCCTCCCAGTACCACCAATCCACCCAAGAAGAACGCCACCAGCAGCGCCTCCTTCAGGATCAGCGGATCCTGATATCGGCCGTAGGCTTGCGCAAAGCCGAGGAAGAACAGGAACGCACCGAGGAATACTGCGGGGTGGTGCGAGAACATCACGACGATGACAAGGAAAGCCAGGTGGACCGCAACCATCGGGAACGGAACCGGGTCGACGCGTTCCGGCGCACTATCGATCGCCGCCAGTTCGCGCCGGAACCAGAACGCTGCGATACCAGCGTTGATGACGATGGCGATGGCTGCCTTCCAGCCAAAGGTGGTGAGCATGAATGGCACGTTCCAGTCCCAGACGCTTGCGACCATCAGCACGGGCGGCGCCGCGAATGTGGTGAGGGTGCCACCGATCGATACATTGACAAAGAGCGTGCCAAGTGTCGCGTACTTCAGCCTTGTCGAGAGGGGATGGCGATAGACGTTCTCACGCAACATCAGTGCCGCCAGGGTCATGGCCGCCGGTTCAGTAATGAAGGAACCTAGCAGCGGCACCACGGTGAGCACCACCATGTAAAGCGCGATGTTCGGGGATAGGGGTAAGCGACGGGATAAGAAGGCGACCATTCGCGCCGCGCACTGCAAGATCGGACGCGTACCCGCAATCACCATGATGGCGAAGACGAACATCGGTTCGGTGAAGTTGCGGCCATCCAGATAATGCGTCGCCTCGTCCTTTCCATGGACGATAAACATTACCAGAATCAGGATCATCGCCCAGAATCCGAAGACCACCTCGACTTCACCAAGCAAGTGGAAAATTCCCGCGTGCCGGGGATGGCGGTGCGCCAGGCGCTCGAAGATGCCGGTGGAAAAGGTATGAAGAACTGCGAGCGCAAACAATACCGCGCCAATCAGCTGGATCGAATTCGGGTGCATCGAAGTAAGGTCGTAGCAGGTCACGCGTGGCGGCCCGACCGTCGCGAATCCTGTCGCACCGGATTGTGCGAACACCCTTATCTCAAATTATACGATATTGAATATGATTCGGTCGAAATATTGCACGCAGAACATCTTAACGCGGCCGGGTTCTCTATTTCTCAACTTCCTTCAATTGGACCAGTTGCCCCAATATCCGCAGGAGGACGTCCATTTCCACAGGCTTGGCAAGGTGTTGCGCCATACCAACTTCCCCGCAACAAATCTTCGTCCGTTCATCGGACCAAGCAGTTAGCGCAATCAGAACCGGGCAGCGTGAACCATACAGATTATGAAGACGAGCAGCCACGGAAAAGCCGCTCATCCCTGGCATGCCAATGTCAAGCAGAACGACATCAGGAATCGACCACGCCACGGCATCGAGGGCGTCTTGGCCAGAATACACCGCAGTCGCATCCCATCCCGAAAGCTCGAGCATGAATGCGACCGTGTCTGCCGCATCCTTATTATCATCGACCACGAGAACGGATCCTTGGCTCATGGTATTCAGTTTAGTCTGCACTTGGCCGACACGCTATTAGACTAATAGGGATAATTGCAAATCGGAAACGTCCGAGAATGATGTTGCAACATTCGACGGACGGGTGTCGAAATACTTGCATTTGAATATTGACTCGTCTAACGTAACTTCATCGCTCCCACACATCGCAGCGACCGCCAATTCCGCACCCGATCCCAGTGCGACGCCCACCTGAAAGTGACAGGCCATGCGCGCTCGCAAGACTGTACGGTCACCATACCGCGACCAACTGGAACTTAATGCATGCTGTATCGACTTTGTCCATGGCGGCCTGTACGCATGGACCTATCTTTCCAAAGCGGGTGTACCGGACGCTGATATCTTGCGCATTCTGAACGCGCCAACCGAATCCTGGTGCTTCAAAGTTCACAACATCGAAGCAATCGCCCAGTTGGCGCTGAGTGCGGCCGGCATTCAACCTCGCGCAAGCGCATGGAAAGTCACGTGCGCCGGTGGGAACCATCTGAAAGGACTCCATTAGACCAGGTAAGGCCAGCAAAGCGCGGCAAGAGCGCGCCAGTGCAAAGTGCGGACATTTTTACACCACTTTTATGCACCGCTTAGAGTCGCCCGTGAGCGGCACCGGATTGGAGCTGTCCATATGCCGCGCAATCATCGAGCCGCATGGCGGGCAGATCCGGGCCGAGAATCGGACCGAAGACGGCGCGCGGTTAATCATTTCAATGCCGCCCGGCAGCCCTCCGACGGCAGAAGGAGAGCATGATGAGCACTGAGTTGGTGCTCGTCCTGGTCATTGAGGACGACGGCTCCATCCGCCATTCAGTCCGCGTGATTTTGCAGGCAGAAGGCGACGAGGTCTGGGAAGCGGCCACCGGCAATCACGGAATGTGCGAAATCACCGCACGCAAACCCGACCTGGTCTTGCTTGACCTGGGGCTTCCCAATATGGATGGCGTTGCCGTGATCAGCCACCCTCGGCAATGGTCCGAGATTCCGATCATCGTGCTGACGGCGCGTAGCGACGAGATGCAGAAAATTTCAGCCGAAGATGCCGGCGCCGACGACTACCTGACCAAGCCGTTTGGCAGCGCCAAGCATCGCCGCCAGCCAGTTCACCTGACACCAATCGAATACAGGCTCCTGGCGGCGCTGGCTCGCAATGCCGGCAAAGTCCTCACGCACAACCAACTGCTGCGCGAGGCATGGGGCGCCGGATACAGGATCGGGCGCACTTTCTTCGCATTTACATGGGCCACCTCCCGCAGAAGCTCGAAGACGAACCGGCGAGACCCCGGTATATCACGACCGAAACGGGCGTCGGCTACCGGTTTATCTTATAACGTGATCTACAATCTACAGGAAACACTAGGAATTTGAAGTAACGGTGGATCTTTCCACTGTCTCAACGAATGACGGTCAGCAGGACGCAATCATGCAAGCATTATCTCTTCCCCTCGAATTGCCGCAAACGCGGAGTGCTCGATCACTTTTCAGGCCCCCTTCAAGTTTGGGCCTTCCCGACCGTTTCGGGCATCCTCCCCAAAAAAACAGATTCGCATTCTTGTCCGGATTGCCGGCCCCGAAGAGCGGCGAATGTTATCGCGCGTCGTTACTCAGTCAGGAGCCTAGGAAACCGTTGTCGGCCTAGCCGGCTTTAAACTATTTCACTCACGCTAAAGGTAGCTTATGGCAAAGATCTACAGGACGACGACACATGTCGATGGCTACAATGGCATGCCACAATTTGAGATCAGAGGTGGCAAAGTCTACCGAACCCCGTCGCACGTGGACGGCTTTGTAAGCGAGCCTCAGTATGAAATCAGGGGGGACAAGATCTTCCGAACCCGGGAACATGTGGACGGGTTCATTGACACCGCCCAATATCAGATAAAGGGTAATAAGGTGTACCGTACCGCTTCCCACGTTGGCGGGTATAGCCCGTATGTCCAGTACGAGATTACCGGCTAGCGTTCCCACCAGATCGCTTGAGGAATCAATGGCAGTGCTCTGCAAATCGCCGACATATCAACATAATGATTTGACTGCGGGCAGACGCTACGGGCTCCGTCAGCAGGGCGCGGTGTCGACCCACAGTTTTGCGGCTTCAGTTGCATACTCGATGGCCTCGCCAGCAGTATCAAATAACGGGGCTGCATCGCGGCCGAGCTCAAAAATGGCGGGGGACTGCAAGGGAGTTTGGCCAGAACATTCGTGTAATGAAAACGTCGCCAAGTAGCAACCATCAACCATGAATAGGTTTACGAAGATCGTGTAGCCGCTGTAATCAATTGCTGCGTTCGCCGGCATCGGATCACCAGTTTCCAAATTTCAATTATAACCCTTGCCGGCACGAACAAGCGCGCTGTTCTGCGCAGCATTCGCTCCCTTAATTACTGCCCTAGTCCCTTTAAAAATCGAAGTCTGAGATGCGCGGAATTTACGCCCTGCGTGCTGTGCCGCCGAGTATTTGTCAAACACGCCTAGAATGGACCGGACTCCGTTCCAAGACTCCCCTCGACGTCCACCATCCGCTCCAAAGGGAGCGTCACACCGTCGGCGAAAACCTCATAGAGCACTGTCACGACATTTTCATGTGCGCGTTGTTCGGGGCTCGCCGGCGCACTCAAACCGACGACGTTCACGACGACATCATCTGGCTCCATGCCGGAACGAAGCCTTTTAGCGGGAATACGGCGAATTAACGTCTTGGGCACTAAGTTTTCCTTCATGACCGTTCCCAGCGGACGAGTCTTTTTTATATGGGCATGCTAACACGCTACGAACTGCTAGGATAGCTATGGCATAAGCGTCTAGCGGAACCTCACCATTCCCGCAAATGCAGGAACGGGATGCGTGCACCGAAAAAGCTGTGCCCATGCGCAGGGCTTTCATTTGGCTTGACCGTATTGAAGGCTGGATCATCGTAAAGCAGCTACCCTTTACGGAGATTCATACTATGGCCAAAGACAGTTTAGAAATCGCGTCAATGATGCTGCGGGCGATGGTTGCCGGTGCCTCGTGCAAACGCATTGCATCCGACTTCGGACTCACTAAATCGGCGGTGTCGCAAAAGGTCCGTATGCTTGCAACCGACCTGCAGCAGATCGTCGGCGTGGTGGGGGTCGATGAGGAAGAATCACCGACAGCGACCTTGATCCGACATCATGGGGATGGCTATCTCGAAGCGCTGGAGCATTTCGTCCCCGATGCGGCGAGCGTCTGGCGCGGCCGGGTGATCGAGTTGGCGAACTGCCGCCTTGACCAGCACATCGCCAAGATCGCGCGCCACAGCAGGTGCTCTGAACGCGATACCGCCTTGCTGCTGATACTGTTCGCCACGGCAGCTAAGCCGCTGGAGATCGCCCAACTTGAAGTGCGCGATTATCTCGATGAGTTCGGTGAAGTCAGGCTACATTCGAGCATGCGGTCCGAAATCGCCGTCAATGGGAAAGAACGGCCCCTCCTCTTCTGCGATCCTGAGTTGACTGCAGCGGTCGATGCCTATCTGGCTTTACGCCGCGCAGAAGGCATGGCTGCCCACGACAGGTCCTCCTATCGCGGCCTGCAGCCTCATAGCAGGCTATTCCTATCGCGCGATGGAAAGCCAATGACAGTGAAGCGATCTGGGCCGGGAGCCCAGCACCAGGTCTGCAAAGAGATCCACGAGATATATCGCCGAATCTTCGCCCATGGCGGTCATTCAGGCATCAACACCGCCATGGCTCGCCGCCTGGCCGCACGCCGTTTGCATCTGGCCGGCGCAAACAGCGAAGAGATCGGCGCGGCACTCGGGGTGAAAAAGCTCGCTGTGCACAAGCTTCTGCAGTCGATCGATTGCGAGGCAGTCCTGCCTCGGGCCAGGGCCACCGCGAGTACAGAGCCAGGCACGCGCGACGAGGGCAGCCTGCAGGTTTGGCGAACGGCGTGACAGTTGCGGTGGTCAAAGGCAGTGCGAACATGGCTCATGTTCAATTGTCTCAAGGAGTCCACCATGGACCAACGCAACCAGCCAACATTGTCGCCACCTACCGTCCCGATTACCCTGCTTGGGCAAAGGGAACCACGCATTCCGACCGCCGGTAAGATCCGCGCGGGCATCAAGGTTCTCACCAAAAAGGCAGCGAGCAACCCGCAAGTGAAAGCACTGTATGACGACGGAGTAGTCAGCAATGCCACTTTCGAGGAAATCGAACGGAAGATTATCGAGGCATTCCCTGGCATTGAAAAGCCACTCGTCCCAAAGAACGTCGCGTGGTTTACCGTCAGGCCGAACGATTTTCCCAATCCTGCGCTCGCAGACCAGATCCTCAGCCTTTACGGCGAAGACCGCGGCGACGGAGTGAAACGCCTTTATCGGTTCCCGGTCATGTTTCCGGCCGATCGGTGGCAGGCCGTCATGCCGCATGAACTAGCGTGCTGGTCGCGCAGCGAGAAGCGCTACTGGAGCGAATACGGTCCCGATGGACATACGCGCTATTGCAAGATGCACGCGCCCGCGCGGATTGATGCCCAGACACGACGAGTATTGCGTACCTTCGGCGGCCGCGCGCACCAACTCCGTCCCGAAAATGACGGCAGGTGCGATCCCGAACTATGCCCGGAGTTCCAGAACCGCCTGTGCAACCTGAGTGGCCGCTTCATCTTCTACATCCCAGGCATCAAGTCGCTTGATGCCTTCGAACTTCAGACCAACAGCTTCTACGCTTTGAGCCGAGCGATCGAACGGTTCGAGACCATCGCTTTCCTGCGTGGCGGCCGCCTAGCGGGTTTCCTGGACCGAAACCATACCCCATTCTTTCTCACCAAGAAGCTGCGCGAGGTGTCCCATATTGACTTGAAGACGGGGCAGCCAGTCAGGAGCGCTCATTGGATCATCGAACTGGAGGCGCCTGTCGACGTCTCAGCGTTGCTCATTGAGCACGACAGGGACGACACGATCGAACTGGCCAAAGAAGCCGTGAGAACCCTCCAGGGTCATGGGGCCGGAGGCATGCATCCAGCCAATCCACCTGCCCCCGACTACCATGCCCCGCCCAATGATGCGAATGTGGTCGACATGCCTTGCGACAGCTCGACCATGCCGGCCAGCGAAGCGCCACCAGAGCGCCCTGTCGTGGACACAACACCTGTCTATTCACTGGTGGCGGAATACGACATCCCGGTTGACCGCTTCGATGCATTCGCCGATCGCTCCTGGGGGGCTGGCTGGCGGCGCAATGTCCGCGGCTGCGCCCGTGTGCTTGCAGAACTGGAGAAGTACCGTGGCACGCCCGAGGACCTGATCGAACGTGTTGCGACCGAATTCGGCCAATAAAGCAATACAGCAATAAAGGAGACATCATGTCATTGCACATCGCCCATTTTTCGGACCTGCACTACGCGGACGAAACCCTTGCCGAAGTGGACCACTGCTTCGGCCACGCCATCGATGAAGCAATTGCGCTCGGCGCAGATGCTGCCGTCATCACTGGAGATACCACGGACCACGCGCTTAATGCGCACTCCCCCGCTTTCCTCGCTCTGGTCCGGCAGATCAAGCGCCTGGCGGACCATTGCCCTGTCCTTTTGCTCCAGGGGACATTCAGCCATGAACCGCCGGGACTGCTTGCCATGCTGGCCCTGATTGGCGCCAACCGCCCGATTCACTTTGCCAATCACCTTGAGCAGGTGGTCCTGACCAACACCGGTTCATGGCTGCCATCACAGAATTGGCAATTCGAATCGCCACCGCAGGACGCACGCCTGCTCTGCACATGCATTCCAACCTTGAATAAGGCCGACCTCGCGACGGTCGTCGGCGCGGCGGAAGCGGCGCAGGCGATGGGCGACCAGTTGGCGCGTGTCCTGGCTGGCTACGCACAAGGGCACCTTGCCGCACGTGGTTGCGGTATCCCCGTCGTCGCGCTGTCGCATGGAACAGTACATGGGTGCGTGACGGAACATGGTGTGCCCATGGCCGGCGCCGATCATGAATTTACCAGCGGTGCGCTGTTTTCAGCTGAGGCAACCGCCGTCATGCTTGGCCATATCCACAAACACCAGGCATGGAGCAATGCCGGCCGCCTGATAGCGTATGCCGGCTCCATTGGGCGACTGCACTACGGTGAGGAGGGCGAGAAAGGCTTTCTCATGTGGGACATCGCTGCCGACCATGCTGGCCTCAGCCTCATTCCCACTCCGGCGCGGCGCACGCTCGATATCAGTTTCGACGGCCCACCGGATATGATTCAACTGAGGCAATTTATCCAGGAGCACAACCTCGCCGACACATGGGTGCGCGTGCGCTGGCAAGTATTGGAGGAAGATCGCTCCCAAGTCGACCGCGCCAGAATTGAGCTGCTACTCGATGGCGCTGCGGGAGTGAAACTGGAGGGCCGCGTCCTCCCCATCACGCGAGCACGGGCGGCAGGCATCGCCCGTGAGCGGACTTTATCGCGGCAGATCGAGCGCTGGGCGGAAATGACGGGCATCGATTCACGCGAAACATTGTCGTGCCTGGAACTGCTGGAGCATCGGTGCCCCGAAGACATCGCTGCCGGCATTCTGCATCGCGCGGCATCCGAATCGATTTATGACGAGGTGCTACAGGCGCCAAATGTGCCAGACAAACAAATGGCGTGAGAACGGACGATCATCCCGCCCCCAAGCGCAAGCTAATCCGAAGAGATTGTGATGTCTGCGGGGCGTGCAGCCCATCGCAAACGATGATTCTCTCGCCAGTCCGGGTCAATGCGTTCAGTCTCGGCATCAAGCACGTACAAAATCGGATCTGCCGTGCGCGGCGATTCGTAGATCACCGACACCGCTTGGATGATGCCGAGACCGTACTTCTGAAGTAATAGTGCCGCGAGCCGAGGCGTTTCGGCGCCTCGCTCGACATCGCGGCTGCGGCCACTTGCATACCTCTGCACTTCCCGGACTAAACGTTCGATAGCAACTTGCTCGTTCATACGCCCCTCCTTTTGATGGCCTGGGAGATGTTGTTCGCATTAGCCTCAGAGTGCGGCATGTAAATCTTCTTGCTGCCAAACGTAGTATAGCGTTGCTCGCACCTAGGCGACCTTTACCGATGCTCTTCTTTGGGTTCTGCTTTTCAACGCGGCGGGCGGACAACGAAGATACTCTCTTTCCGCATTACACCCATCGCGTGGAACCCGTCGCCTTGGGTCCAAGCCCCTTCGCCATCCGGTCCATAGAAACGTACCTTCGTCCGCTGCCACTCCCCGTGCCGAAGCTTCGAAGCTCCGACAACATCTGCCGACATACGCTGGCCGTCCAACGTCTCGACGGTCACCCGCTCGGGAGAATGTGCACATCGGAACCATAAACAAAGGATGCCCCAAAGGGCGATGAGTGTCGCGCAATAGTTGGCAAGGACCTGCAGTATCGATTCAATGGTCACGTTCAACTTTCTCGCTGGATACCCCAACACCAAAGGTGATTGCGGCCAGCAGATACCACGAAAGAAAATTACCCAAGCCAATGACCTGATCTCCAGATGGCGCGACTCAGACCATCAGGACCAGCGGCATGCTGGCGCAAAGTGCTAGGAACAGTTCAAGATCCTTCGTCCGGCACATGTCCACGCCCCCCCTAGCGGATGGCGAAAGCTCGCAAGAAGGCAACCATTCTGCCGAGCCGCGTCTGCCTGGCACCGGTCGCTAACGGCAGATTTTCGTCCCAAACCGAAAGCAGAGTGTGCACTGTGATGCCTGCGAGCATGGGAAGGCAAGCCACGAAAGTTTCCGCGAGAGCGGCTACGCACGCACTAAGAAGCGTTCCCGCAATCCCGTCACCATCCAAATGCCTGTACATCCATGCAAATGTCGGCAGGTAAAATTCCCCATGTGTGATCAAGAAACCGATAACGCAGGAGGCAATGAACTGCCAGGGAAAGATCACACCATTCTTCACATCGTCCTGGCCCAAGAACGCAGTCGCCATTGCGAGCAACACAGCGATGCCACAAATGATCGTCAGAGAAATATTCATTGAACGCCACCTCAGTTCGTGGGTAAGTTCCTATTCTTCACAATGCATATGCCAATAGTAGGTAACCACCACCAAACACGAAGAACGCCGCTGCCCCCCATGCCGCGCCGACTGCCTTCGATCCTAATACTTCCGCTGCGGCGCCGGCGAAGACGCAGGAGGCCAGCGATATGAATCCTATTACGTGAATGTGGTTCGATTCATGTGACCGACTCCACAGCCAGAAGAATATGAGTCCGGCAGCCACACAGGTCTTGAGAACGAGCCGAACGATGCCGGCGATCTTTCGCGATAACTCAGCACCTTGCTTGACATTCAACTTCATCGACAGCCCCATTCTTATTTGTGTCCAACTGCTGAGAAACCCGGCAACCAGTGCCTGTCTGGTCGTTCTCCTTCTTTGGCCTTGACAGGATTCAGGAGAACTCGAACAGACTCGGACGCAAAACTATTCTCAGCAACTTCATTGAAGTAAAGGCAGGAACTTTGTCGCAACGTCCGACCTGGCTGGGCGACTCTCCCACAGAGAAGTATTGCAGGCCCAGGATTAGGTATGCAAAGGGTACGGTGCAAGGTAGCGCGACTCTCCGCATCGTCGAGCATCAAGAACAATCCCCCCACCGCAAAAGTAGCGGCGATGGCGCAAAGAATCATCAGCGAAACGATCATGGTTCAGCATCATCGAGACCTATATATCGATCCAGATACGGGAACAGCAACACATGGATTATCAGAATCGCCAAGCCCCCGAACTGAAAATACGCAACGACAGCGTAGCGTTCCGGCACGAGACCGAGACGCATGCGCACCATGAGCTCGAACGCTACAAAGATCATCCATAGGGCGCCCCAAATCGCCGCGCCCATAACAAGCGCAAATGCGCGACTCTTCTCGAGCAAGCGCTGAACATAGTATGAGATATGCGTCAAGGCGAGTTTGAGAGCCAGGTAAATACCTGCGGTCATTGACACCAAAATGACAAAATTACTCACCGACATAGCGTCCTCCATTTAAGTCAACAGACAGACCTTTGGAGTCCCGCTGCTACCAACAGCGCCACATAACAGGACCAACAAGGGCCGACCTCGGCGCGGAGTTCCGAAACTTCCGGAGCGAGACTTGTGTAGCAACTATGTTCTCCGATACTGGACGCGAACATTTACAGGAAAGGTGAACGTTATGACCCCGCTTTCTTTGACATTGACCGGCTTCAAGGGTATTCGCGACGGCCTCGGACGCGAAACCATTTCCATCAATTTTGCCGAACTGACGCATGGCGCAGCGCTTGTCGCCATCACCGGCCGCAACGGTCGCGGCAAGTCCACCATCCTAGACAACATGACGCCCTACCCTGTCATGCCATCCAAGGCCGGACTCGATGGTCTTGGTGTATTTTCGTACTACGAAGAGGTCTACCTGCCGGAAAGTTTCAAGGAACTCACCTGGGAACTCGACGGCGCGCTCTACCGGAGCCAGTTCGTGATTCGCAATCAGGGCAAACGCAAGACTGAGGCCTATTTGCACGAACACCGGGCGAGCCGCTGGCAACCTGTCTCCCTGTCCGACGGCACACTTTCGGACGGGCGAATGGAGACTTACTGGAAGTGCGTCGAAGGGATTGCCGGAAGCTGTTCCACGTTCTTGACAACCGCTTTCTCGGCACAAAACCGTAGGCAAATCGCCACCTACAGAAATGCCGAAATCAAATCGCTTCTCGCGGACCTGCTTGGCCTGGCCCAGATTCAAGCGCTTGGAGACCAAGCAAATGAAACGCTCCGGCTCCTGCGGGCTAGTCTGCTCTCGCTCCGGCAGTCCCGAGCAGGCCTGCAAACCGAGTACGACAAGGTCGCGGCATCCCTCGATGCACAAGGCGATACGGAAAGGCTAGTTGCCACCGCCCGTGAAAACAAACGCATCGCAGTGGAACGCCGTGAAGCCCGCCGAACGGAGCTTGCCATCATGACGGCACAGCGCGACATGCACGCGGTCCATATCGCACGTAGAGAACAGCTTGAGCAAGATCGCCAAGGCCTTCTGCGAAGCGCGGAAAGCGCACTAGCGGGACTCGATAAGCAGGAGGATGCGCTCCACGGAGCCCTGGCCCGATTGCGGCAGCGTGCCTCCCAGCGCGAGGCCCAGCGTCAGACCAGTATTGCGTCGCTACGTTCCCAGATCACCAGCCTCGAACGCACCTTGCACAATGGCAGGCATGTCGAACGTGCGGTAAGGCGTCTGCATCTCCTGCAACCGATTTACGACCTGCGAAAAAGCAGACTCGAGCAACTGCAGCAAGATGCAATGCAATATGAGCAACTCAAGGCCCAGGCGGCGCTCAAACGGGAGCAAGTGGCCGTGATCGACCGAGAAGCCGGACAGGCCATCCTCGCCGAGCAGGAACTGAGACGCCGGTTCGGACTGACAGCCGAAGTACCTTGTTCAGGCATGGCCATGCAACAGCACTGCAAACTGCTGGGCGATGCTCGGGCCGCCCAGCCACTGATTCCCAGCGCCGCCGCTACTATCGGAAGGCTCGATCACGCGAGCCGGGAACTAAAGAGTGAATTGCACACTATTGATGCAGCCTTGGCCGATGGTGCTGGCATCGCATCTGCGCTGAAAAGCGCAAAGGCGAAGCGGTGCCGCACGGAAGCCCGGCTATCGTGGGAGCAGCAGTTGGCGGCGCGGCAGCGCGACATCGCCGCGGCAAAGGATAGTTTGGCGTCCGTGGAAAATCAGCTCGCAGAGATATTGGACGACAAGCCAGTTGCTGACTGCAACGACCAGACCGAGATAGCCGAGTTGCAAAGCCAACTCACTGACCTGGCGCATAGGCGCGCAGAGATTTCCAAAACCTTGCGGTCCAGCCTTGCACGGATCGATGAGCTCCTTGCGCAGTTGCCACCACCATTCGACGATGCAGCGCTAGCGCGCGCAGTGACGGCGGCAGCGCAGGCCAACGCATTCCTGGAAAGCGCGGACAAAGCACTGGAATCGGCGCTCGCAGCGACGGAACGGCGCAATGCCCTTTCCCAGCGATTGGTCGCTTGCAAAGAACAGATGGGCGACATGGATCGCCACATCGCCCATGTCGAACAAGCGGTGGCACGATGGTCCCTGTTCGCCAAATGCATGGGCAACGACGGCATCATTGCCCTCGCCATCGACGATGCAGGCCCGGAGCTATCTTGCCGTGCCAATGAACTGCTGATGGCCTGCTATGGCCCGCGCTTCACCGTTTCGATCAAGACCCAACTCGAAAACGCCAAGGGCAATTTGCGCGAGGGTTTCGAAGTCACCGTCCACGATGCCTTGCGCGACACGTCCAAGAGCGTCGGCAAGATGAGCGGTGGGGAGCGTATCTGGATCAATGAATGCCTCACGCGCGCCATGGCCCTCTACCTCGCGGAGGCATCCAGCCGACGCTCCAGCACCCTGTTTTCCGATGAAGCCGATGGCGCATTCGATGCACAGCATAAGCGCCAGTTCATGGCCATGAAGCGTGAGGTACTCCGCATCGGCGGCTACCGCCAGGAGTATTTCATTTCGCACACACCGGAGCTGAGTGACATGGCGGACGCTGTCATCGATCTCGACCAATACGCCGTCGACTCAGCCTTCGCGACCACGCAGGCAGCCCACTAGACGAGCCGGTTTGCGGCCATAGCATGGAGTCATGGAACACGACAGGAGGAACCCATGAGCCTTTTCGATGAACTGTACGCACTGACCCAATCGCGGCACTTCGCCATGCTGGTCAGTTCGGACCATACTTCGGGCCTGCTAACGATCAGTGTCATGCCGCGCGCCCTGAACGAAGCTGACGCGAAGTTTTGCAAAGACCTCACACTCACTGCCAAGCCGGAGGAGTTTGATTCGGATTTTATTGCAGCAATCGACACTTACCGCAGCAAGCTCATGCCGCTACTGGAACAGGCCAAGGAGTCTGCAAAGGCAATCGACAAAACCGCAGAATCCGCGAAAGCCACGGCAAGCAAGCCAAATGCAAAGGCAAACGCCAAGGCCCCCTTACCGAAGGACAAGCCGTCGGCATCGGGAACATCGGCGGAAGACAAGGCCAAGGCGTACAGGGAAGCTTCCTCCGGCGAGGGTGAAGCCGATGAAGATCTGAACAACGACTGGATGAAGAACCGCCAGCCAGAACTCTTTTAACAGGGAGAATTGCGATGTCCATCGACGTCAAGGAAATCATCAAACGCTATCGCTACAACGGTATCGAACTGCCAGCACCACCGGGCCTGTCCGACGCCGAAGTGCGCGATCTGCACAGCGCCATTTATCCGGAACTGGTGAATGCGGAAATCGTCGCGGAGGAACCGCTGAACGGTGTGCAGGAAATCAGCTTCCGCCGTACAGTCGGGACGAAAGGATGAACTTCAACGACTTCAAACACGCGGTGGTGGTAGCGACCCAAGGCCGCGTTCCCGCCGAAGTCGCCAGCGCCGAACGCGCTTTACTGAGGAAGGAGTTTGTCCAATGCGCACAAGCTTTGAACCGATTCACGGCAGCGAGTCTGGAGGTCCAGGATCGCGGAGTACGCCCGCGCCGCCGCGTCCTCCCAAGCGCGCTGCTTCCGCCTGTGGCTTGAGTTTTCCAGCCCTTCCCCGGTTTGCACCAGACATTCCGGCAATCCTCGAGCCATCGAGTAACCGGAGTGCGGCAGCCCGCATGGCGCAATATTTGATCGACGCGCGGGCCATCACCAAGCAAACCTTTTGCCGGGCAAACGGCAGCTTCCACGATATTTGTGAACGCGCCCTGAATACCTGGCTTTCCAAGTGCATCGGCGACGTGAACTGCTTCTCGCCCGTCTTCGAACTTCAACCGCTGCCGGGCGAGGTCAGGCAAACGTATGCCAGCCAGATGAACAATGACGAACCGGGCACGCCGGTCACGCTGGAAGTGGTCTGGAAGGAGGCGTCGGTCTGCCATTGGGGTGTCGGCGCTGGCCTCGACTATCTCGAACAATGTGTCCCCCTGCTTGGAAGCACCGTGCTGGACATTATGGAGAGGAAAGGCGCCCACGCGTATCCGCTGTTCACGCCAAGCATGGCGCTCGACGAAGCGTCGTACCTGTATTGGCGCGGCGAGGAGGACGAGACGCTCGCACTCGACGAGGAATGCGGTGACGACAAGGAAGCGCGCGAGGCCATGGCAAATGACATGGTTACCCGCGCCACCATCGAGGCCGCATTCCCTCTATGGGCGCTCAATTACAGCAGGCCACGGCTTATGCACGAGGAATTGGTTCGCCTGACAGCGGAATATCCGTGTCCCTACGTCCGGCGTGCCGGGGAACTCGCCGCAGCACTGGACGGAACGCGAACGACGGCGCATTACTGCCCCGAGGAGGACGGGACGTTTATCGGTTTCGGCGCAGTCCTGTGCTGGCGCGACGGCGACCTCGCCGTGCAGATTTCCGACGACTATGCCAACCTCGCTTGGCAGTCGGAATATTGCGACGAGATCGGGAAAGTGTCCGTCCCGTTCAATGAGCCTGATGCCATGCGGCGCTGGATGCGCAACGTCAGCCCCAACCTCACGGCCATCCGACTGCTGGACGGGTTGCTCCTCCACCTGACCGAGAGAGAATAAGGTCAAGGAGGTAGCCCATATGCCACACGCCCGCTTTCGCCTGAATCTGCACCAAACGGCCAATCTGACATTGGAACAGGCCATCCTGATCTACCGATCTCGGGGAGCGCGGGAATCCCGCTGCTTTGCGAGCGTCCATCGTGTCGCGCTGGACAACGGAAGCCCCGTTATTCAAGCTGGCAAACCGGTGACGCCGGGTGCAGTGCGGCGCCTTTCCAGCGATCTCTCGGCCAGTTCTTCACATGCCGGATACCTGCCCGGCAATGTGCTCTACGCCGATGGCGACGCATTGGTCTGGTGGGTGCCGCCTCGTCGTCGCCACATCGCGTTCAGTTGTCCCGAAACCGCGCTTTGCCAGCGCGGCGCGATTGTTCCTCATCCTGCGCTGGTATTTATGGTCTCTGGTGGCAGTTGGCTCGTATGGGCTCACAAAGGGCGCAAGCGCCCAGTGCCGCAAAGCCCCATGTGGCGCGCGCCCTATTTCAACGTGGGTGCGGACGGTGCGATCTGCCGGGGAAATGTGGTCACCCCGACCGGCACAACCACGGACAGGATCGCCGAGTGGGAGGACGCCTTCTTCCACTCCTACTTTACCCACCCAAACGTGCCAAAAGGGCTGGTGAACCATCCCGGTGGAGCATATGCCTTTTGGGCCGAAATGGTCGAACTGCCGCCAGTAGCCTTTCCCCTGCGCGCTCTGGTCCGTGCAGGTGCGACTTTAGGGGAGTTGGTCGAGCGGCATCTGTACGGTGCGAAATGAGATACATGCGGGAGGAGAAAATGGCCAAGTTCGTGCACCAAATCGACCAACGGCTCCTTGATCGCCGTGTCGCTATCCACATCGCCGGCGTCGGCGGCAATGGCGCGCAAATGGCGGCTTGCCTCGCCCGCCTAGATATCGCCATCAAGGCGCTAGGGCATCCGCATGGGCTTCACGTTCACGCGTTCGATCCGGATGCGGTCACGGAGGCGAACGTGGGCCGCCAGTTGTATAGCCCAGCCGATATCGGCGGCAGCAAGGCGGCCATTACCATCACCCGGCTCAATCATTTCTATGGGCTCGATTGGGAGGCGAGCGTTTGCCGGGTTGAGGATTTCTGGAGCCGCCTCGACTACCACCGGGGGCACGTCGCCGACATTCTCATCAGTTGCGTGGATACGCGCGCGGCCCGCCGCGCCATGCATGAGTATTTGTTTTCTGGAGACCGGTACCGGTATTGGCTCGACTTGGGCAACAACGAACATGATGGGCAGGTCGTGTTAGGCGTTCCAGGCAGACCAATCGCCGCTGGCCGCGCTGAGGATACTGACCGTCTGCCATGCGTAACGGAACGCTATCCTGAACTGCTGGATGCAGATCAACCGGATGACAACGCACCATCGTGTTCAGTGCGGCTCTCCCTAGCAGCACAAGGGCTTTTCATCAATGACGTAATCGTCCGTCACGCAGCGCACCTTCTGTACGAACTGTTTTCACGTGGGCAGCTCTCGCAACATGGCGTCGTATGCAACCTCGACAGCAATCGTACAGTTCCCATCGCCCTTCAACGCGGCGGAACACAACCTGCGCCTTGACGGCGCTGTCTTGTTAGGTGAATTCAAGGCGCACCCAGAGGCCCCGTCATCCAACTTGCGACTAAATGTGCTGTCGGACAAGACGGCAGTGACGCCCGGTGAGTGACGCGACCTCTTGGACCAACCGGTCTTTGATCGTCCAGTTCCAGAAACCGAAACCCAAATTTCCGAGTGCCCACGGCACATCAAAATGCCACGCCACAATGCGCTGTTCAGTGCCGCATGCTGGGCACTTCATTGCGCTGTGGTCATCCCCAGCGTTCCAATTCCCCACGGCATCACTCCACGGAACGATTTCAGGGTCGTGACGCGTTCCGCATGCGGGGCACACGAGCGCGTCGATGCCATGCCCCCCAGAGTCGAACACGCGGCGACCAATCGCGATCTCCAGCCCGCACGGCGCTGTCCTTGCCTGAAAAGTCAGGTCGGCATCCCATTTATAGGCCCAGGCACGGCTCCAGATCTTGTTGCCACGCGAGGAAGGCTGCGCATCCAGCGTCGTCAGGATGATCTTTTCCTGAATGAGCCAATTTCTGACCAGATCCGCCAGAGACTCAGCCTCTTCCAGCGACACATCCAACACCACAATCCAATCCACGCTGTCGCTCATTCCCAGGCACACCCAAAATGATTAGTAATGAAGCAACAATATCACGCCCCGCCGAGATCGGAACATCCCGACAACCAGGCGCGCACGATTGAAAAGTTGCGAATCAAAAACATTAGTCCATTTATAATGTATTGCCTTTTTTGTACGCTTGAGTGACTTGCAACATGATTCGTTATTCACACTCCAGCGCTTCGCCAGGATTTTTTGCCCATGAAACTGAACAGTTTGCCTAGCTCGCTCGCGGGGTTGCTGCCGCTCGGATCGTTGGCCGGTACCAACCGGCCAATCCGTTTGCGCTTGTCGGACACGGAGGACGATCTCCTGCTGGTCAAACACGTCAGCGGTTCGGAAACTGTCTGCGGCGGTATCGAATACAGGCTGCTTTGCGTTTCCCAGAACGCCGGCCTGCCCACCAAGCAGTTCATCGCACTGCCGGCCGAAGTCCAATTTGTCACCGACAGTGGCGACTTGCGCTCCGTGTGTGGCATTGTCGCCGAAGCCGTAGAGGGACAAAGCGATGGCGGCCTCGCTACCTACCAGCTCGTCATTCGCGACGCGTTGGCAATCATGGAACTGCGGACAAACACACGGGTATTCCGCAATGCCAGCGAGATCGATATCACGCAGGCAATCCTGGGCGAATGGTGCCAGCGCACACCCATGATGGCGCGCGCTTTCGAATTCGAACTGGGACAATTGCGAAACTATCCGGTGCGCGAGTTCACCATGCAGATCAACGAATCTGATGCGCAATTCCTGCGACGCCTATGGAAGCGGCGCGGCATCGCGTGGTTTATCCAGCCGGGAAAAGCGAGCAAGGACGAAGGCAGCGTTCCAGCGCATACCTTAGTGCTATTCGATGACGCGACTTCACTGCAGCAGAATTCCGCCGGGACAGTACGCTTCCATCGTGACGATGGCACAGAATTTCGCGACAGCATTACTGCATGGCACGCCGTGCGCTCGCTGCGACCCGGGAAGACCAGCCGTCAGAGCTGGGATTATGCCAGCGGCCAGATGTCGACAAGTGACGAGTCCGGCCGCAACAACCAGGGCGAATGGGGCAACCAACTTGCCGCAACACTGGACGACTATCTGGTTGACGTACCGCATGCAGGCGACACCAGTGCCGACTACAGAAGCCTCGGCACTCTCCGGATGCTGCGCCACGAGTACGAGTCGAAATGCTATCGGGGCGAAAGCGGTGTGCGCGACCTGTGCATTGGGCAGTGGATTGCGGTGACCGGGCATGCTGTGATCGATGCTCACCCTTCTGAAGAACGCGAGTTCATCATCACCGAGTTGCACGTCGATGCGGAGAACAATCTGCCAAAGGCCCTGAACGACAAGGCGCGCCGGCTGTTCGCCGCTAACCGCTGGCACGGCACACTGGAACAGGCCAGTGACGAGCGCGGCGTGCGCTACACGAATCATTTTACTTGCGTGCGTCGCGGCACAGCGATCGTTCCCTCTTACGATCCCCGCATCGACCTGCCGCGGACTGAGGCGCAGAGCGTCCTCGTGGTCGGCCCTCCTGGCGAGGAGGTGCATTGCGATGAACTGGGGCGCGTCAAAATCCGGTTCCCGGCCTGCCGGCAGGAAGACCACCCCTCGGGTGCTGGCGCTTCCGGCAGCGACCGCGATTCGGCATGGGTGCGCGTAGCCGGCACCTGGGCTAGCCGCCAGTGGGGTGCGATCTCGTTGCCGCGCGCCGGGGACGAGTGCATCGTCACGTTCCTCGGCGGAGACCCGGACAAACCGATCATCACTGGCCGCGTCCATGGCGGCACTACGCCGCCGCCTACTTTCAGCCACGCTGGCGGCCTGCCCGGCAACCGGTACGTTTCGGGGATCAAGAGCAAGGAGGTCCAAGGCGCCCGGTACAACCAGCTTCGTGTTGACGACACACCTGGCCAGATCAGCGCGCAGCTCGCGAGCGAACACGGGCATAGCGAATTGAATCTGGGCTACTTGACGCAGCCGCGCTACAACGGCGAAGGCAGCCCGCGCGGCGAAGGTGCGGAGCTACGTAGCGACCATGCGGTAGCGATCAAAGGGGCTCAAGGCGTCTACATCAGCGCTGACGCGCACTTGCGCGCCGCCGGCCGCCAGCTGGAACGCGACGGCCTGACCGGCTTGGCCGACGCTTTGCATAGTATCCAGCAGCAGTTGGCGGAGCTGGCAGGAACGCACCATGCCGAAGAAGGCGACGGCAAGCCGTTGTCACAGCTGATTGGCCACCTGAAGCAATGGGAGAAAGGCAGCAATACCGATGGCGGCAAAGGCGACCCAGCAGGCGGGCAACCCATCGTCGCCGTGAACGCGCCGGCAGGGGCAATCCTGGGCAGTTCCGATAACATCGCCATCGGCGCACAAACCCACGTGGACGTTGTGAGCGTCGGGAATACGCAGGTTTCGGCGGGCCGAAACCTGCTGCTGCGCGCCGCGCAAAGTGTCAGCCTTTTCGCGCACAAGCTCGGGATGAAGCTCATTGCGGCGGCCGGCAAAATCGAAATGCAGACACACCAGGATGATATCGAACTCACCTCGGCGAAGAAGATCGTGCTGTCGGCAGCGGACGAAATCGTGATCCAGGCCCCGAAGGTCCGCATCGTCAGCCAGGGCGCGCAGTCTGCGTACGGCGGAGGCGCCCTCACCCACCAGCTCAGTGGCGCTTATACAGTCAAGTCAGCAACGTTTGCACATAGCGGAACTGGCGACGCCAGTCCGCAAGCCCTGAATCTCCCGAAAAGCAGTATCAGGGCCGATGAAAAATTCATCGTTCGGTACATCGGCAGCAACGCGCCAGTGAAAGGCGCGTCTTACACCATCAAACTGAACAACGGCAAAGTCATCAGCGGCAAAACAAATGCCAAAGGCGAGACGGAGTTGAGTAAAGACGAAGAGATGCTTATCGCCGACATCGAAGTCCGTGACGATGCCTGACCAATGATTAGAAACATGACAGATAACACCCCAACGCGAGAAGTTCGTTCGCAACAAGATGGAAATGTCGTACGTGCAAAATCTGTGCTGTCTCCGGAGGGCTTTCCGGTGCGCGCGCTCGTCAAGCTGTACCCGAAGCGCATCATCCCAATCGTCTTCGTCCCTGGAATTATGGGGACGAATCTTCGCGTAAAAGACAGTAATGACCGCGCGTGGCGTCCACCCAATGGCAAGTTGGCGGGCCTCATCCAAGTAATTCAATATTTAGGAAAAGATGCTGCTGCACGAAAGGCGGTGCTTCATCCCGACAAGGTCGAAGTGGACGAGGCTGGGCCGGTCAAACTGACAGGCAAAGTTGAGCGCCAGCTCAAAGGTTCACCGGAATTGGAGCCGGAGAAGCTGGCCCGACTTTTCGGTTGGGGTGAACTACACCAGGACAGCTATAGCCGGATACTAAACAATTTGCAAGAGCGACTTCACGACATACTGAATGTCGACGGCAATCCCGACGAGGCTTGGCAGAAGCTTGTCTTAGAGCCTCAAAAAGTGCATCAATTTGGTGCGGAGAAATCGTTTGAGGAGTTGACGCCAGAAGATCTTAAGCGATTCGCCAACGCTGCTTATCCAGTGCACGCCGTCGGCTACAACTGGCTGCAGTCAAACAACGTTTCCGTCCTTCGCCTGGTAGAGAAGATCGACGCCATTATCGACTTCTACAAGAACACTTTGCAAAAGGACTGCGAAAAAGTAATCCTGGTTACACACTCAATGGGTGGCTTGGTGGCGCGCGCTTGTACACAGTTGCAAGGACAGAGCGGCAAGGTCTTGGGCATTCTGCATGGAGTCATGCCTGCCATCGGTGCCCCAGCGACATACAAGCGCATGCGCGCAGGCTTTGAAGGTGTTGAACAAGTTCTACTGGGCCGCAATGCGGCGGAGGCGACGGCGGTACTAACGCAGGCGCCGGGCCCTATGGAACTGCTTCCGACGGGAGAGTATCAGGCGAAGCTGCCAGGCGGCGCGCAGCACTGGCTGCGGGCGAACTATCGCAGAAACAAATCTGAAGGCGAAGAGATCACGTCTTTCCTTGGGGAAGGCGACCCTTACGACACTGTCTATTTGAATAAAAATGACTGGTGGCGCCTGGTCAAAACAGAATTAATCAATCCGACCAAGACCGAAAGCAGCAAAGCGGGTACGCTCAACCAAGGCGAAGAAGAAAATGAAAACTACGAAGATCCAGATTTCGCAGCGTATCGAAAGACTTTGGGGGCCGCTCGCAGTTATCACAGCAAAATCAAGGGCCAGTATCACCAAAACTGCCATGCATATTATGCTGCCGATTCGGCGCAAGCCGCATGGGGCGAAGTGCGCTGGGTAGCCGGATCATCATTTGCTAACTTCTCCAAAGGCGACCTCTATGCGGATGACCTAAATGGCTCGGTGAAAGTGAAGTTTGGAGAGGAAGTCTGCAAACTGGAGATCGCCGGTCAGGACCTTCCTGGTGATGGCACTGTGCCCGAACTATCCGGGCAAGCACCGAAACCGTTCGTCAAGCAGATCTTTCGACACGAAGGTAAGAAGAAGGGTCATTTCAGTTATGACCATCAAGGAAGCTACTCCAATGACTTCACGTCGGGCCTAACCTTGTACTCCATTGTTAAACTGACGCTTGAATCAGGAATTTTAGATGAGGTAGGCGATGCATAAGCAGATTCGAGTCGCGTTGGCCATCGTCGCAACGCTTCTAATGGGCGTCAACACCGCAAACGCCAGCAAGTCCAAAGAACCGAGAGAACGAGCAATGAAAACTACTGAGAATAGCCAATGGACGACGCATTGCGTCGGTCGCTTTCTGATCGACTTGCCGCCAGATGCGGAATATATCGGCGGTCACTTCGAATACGGGTTCGCAAAGATTGAGCGAAGGGCGATGGACCAAAGCCAATTTCAAAAGGAGGTCGAGGCATTCGAGAAGCACCTGCGCGAAACGAAACACAAGTCCGGCACATCGCTTCTACTTAAAAGAGATGCCTTGGATGAGAATAGCCGTGTATTCGGCTACTGGGACCGCGACGACCAAGACGTGGCCGTTGACCTCTCTGGCTATCGCTGGATCAACGGGCAGCGCTATCTCGCCCGAAGCGGAGCTGATCCTGACCGCTTAGATGGCGCTGCGATGCGATTGCGCGCCATACTGAACAATCTCCAGTCCATGCAGGAAAATGCGCCAACTACGAAAGGATTTTGCATTGACTACGCAATGATTGCAGACGATGGCTCAAGCAAAAACGAAAACCTGAATATGCGTTTTCGTCTAAAGAATCATCCTGACATAGTGGTCGACCTGGCGACCAATCGAAACTCAGGCAGCCCACCGGAGTCACTACTATCACGTAAACCGAGCGTGTTCAGCGGTTTAGGGCTGCTCGGCGCGACGCTCGGCGGGGTCCAAAATATCAGAGAAGGTGACCGCAAGATTGGCGATCATCCCGGCCAAGAATGGTTGTTGAAGGCTCCGAACGACCAAGGTCGGCAAGCCCACTTGTTCACGTGGGAAGCACCAGGTCTCCATAGAGACCCACTACACCCGCAAATCCGAATTGATCTTCAATCGGGTAACTCGGATGGTGGTCTTGATCCTATTCCGATCAGCATGACAGACCAGCAAATGTTAGAACTGTGGGAAAAGATCCTGAAATCATTACGGCTGCGTCCCACAGATGGCGGACAGGACGCGACTACCACAAAGCCTTTGCCTGTATCCGATAGCGGCAACGCCCTTCCATTAGGTGAACTGGCTCGCACTGGGGCAAGTTGTCCTCAGACAGGATATTGGCAATGCCCTGAACCGGATGTACACGGCAGTACTCGCCTTTTCCGGCAAGGCTTTACCATGCCGCCGGCAATCGTCAAGCGCGACTTGTCATTCATGGAGCGTGTAAGAGGCGCTAATCCTGAAATCAGCACCAATACAGTGTGGCGCCTGGTGAGGTATGCAGAACCGTCCAATACTCTAGAGCCGCCAACATTATTGAATAGTGGCTCCGGTCCGTCGAGCGAAACCTGAATATGCCGAACGTCATTCGCCTCAATGACCCCACTTCGCATGGCGGAACAGTCGTCAGCGTCAGCGCGACCTGGTTCACCGTCGATGGCATCGCCGTGGCCCGAGTTGGGGATCAATGCAGCTGCCCATTGCCTGGTCATGGGGTGTGCGTGATTATCGAAGGCAGTTCCGAACACTCGATTGGCGGAATTCCCGTGGCATATGACGGCCATAAGACGAGTTGCGGTGCCGTACTCCAGTCCACAATTGGCACCTTCAGTTCTACGTGACGCGGCGTCTTCCCCCCAACATAGGATAGGCGGCTTTCGTGCTCCCGTCTGGCTGGGGAGACCCTATAAAAAAAGCGCCATCAACGCTCCCTCAGGAGAGAAGATGGCGCAACGAGGACCCGGTCGTACCCGCGCTACCTACCTTGGGGGGCGGTGCGGGATACGGGGGCATTTCCCATATCCTTGTCCCCATACGTAGCGCTTGTCGCAGTCACATTTGCAGCGCCGGGTGGCGGCATCAAACTCTGCCGCATCGAACCCGAACTGCCACATCCCGGCCAAGATCGGCCGTGCCAAGATCAATGCGGGAGCTTGCTGAACTCCTTGGAAGTATGCTTCATAACCAAGTTCCCGGAATCTAAGAAACGCCGCGATCATCCGCTCGCCGGTTTCTGGCAGGCTCGGATCATAGGCGTTCTTCAATCGTTCAAACTCCTCGACTTCCCGCTTGCCATCGAACAGTGCGAATACGGGTTCGGGAATCGACGACCACGATACGGAGTCAGGCAGCGTGGTCATGGCTCACCTCTCCCGACGGGCAGAACAGCGATTGCTCGTCAATCCCACCGTATCGATAACAGATGTCGCGCGCTGAGCACAACGCACCGGTCCGCAGGTTGCAGAAACAAATGCAGGTGCGGTTTGTGCGGATGAACGGCGTGCCGTCCTTCGACTGCAGCCGACATCCCGGGTGTAGCGCCTCCAACTGAACCACGACGGGATCACTGCAGGCGGCATCCGCGGCGCGCATCGCCGCTTCGATTAGTACAGAACAGCCTGACTTCATGATGACCTCCACATCCAAACACGTTGTGCATCCTCGACCGCGCATAAAGACATCGTCCCATCGGCTACCAAGTACAAGCAAAAGAAAAGCGCACAGTTGAACGCCGGGTTTTCCGTGCTTATCATGAATAGCGCGTTGGCTTGGAGCTCATCCACTTCTGCCAACTATGCTCACCTGGGAGACTGCCGCGGAGGCAAGACCGTATGCTGCGATTGGGACAACACGTTCGATTGACTTCGAAGGAAGTCGAGCACTTCACCCTCATCACCGGCTTTGCACCGGAAGGGATCAAGAAGCTCGACGACCTTCATTCATACGTCAAGCGCTGCAAGCGCTATTACTGGGGAACGTCGAAGGACACTGTGGCATTGCACCAACTGATCGACGACGCTCTGCTTCGTTGTACCGGCACTGGCGCCCCTTAGTCACCCCTGCTTTACAGTCGCCTCCTGCTGGACCTCGACGTGGGTTGACTTCGTAGCGGCACCTGCCTTGCGAATTTTCCGCATCTGCTTTGCGGCCGGTTCACTCGGCTCCGGCAACCAGTTCAGACAAATCGCGCCGATGAAGTTCCAAAGCCCGACCAGACGTCCTGCCGGCGCAATCACCAAGAACCGCAGCAGCGCTTCCACGGCATGCGCGATCGCTTTGGCTCTCGCGCACCTGGCCTTTTCTCGCCGTAATGACTGTTTGCAGCGCAAGTAAAGTCCCAGATGTCGGGCCTTGACTTCGCTATCAGCCTCCATTTGCTCGATCAGGTCCGACGCGACTTCCGGATCACCGACCCTCCGGTAAAATCCGATCCAAACACGTTCCTCTTCGCGGCTCGTCCACCGCTCTTTCCTGCTTCCTCGACGATTCTCATTTTCCATGGTGCACTCCAAAAAGTATGCGGAAGCACCAGCCCCCATGCGTGCCTGCTCCCGCCAAGGCGGAAAATTGACGATGGGCGATTCAAGGCTCGGCCCTCAATCGCAACTTGCTTCTTTCTCGCATCTGATGCGATCCCAGTCTTCCAGGAACGGATCGCTTTGGTAAACACCGCACGCCGAGCAGCGCAAATTCCAGTGCCCAATTACGACACCAAACTCCACTGCCTCCCAGGTTCGTCGCACCGCTCGCTCAAACGAGCACGAAGGACATGGCACAAACATGGCATACTCCCAGGGATCATCTCCCACGCCGAGCAACATCTCGCCGTTGAAGCGTGCAGCGTACGGATCGCAGTCCCGATGACTGCAGTCCGGACAGCAAACGTTCCAGCGGAACTCAATGCAGGGCGCATCGTCATCCCAGCAAATGCGATAACGCGCGTTCCGGCGCCAGCACCGAGGACATTTGCTCGGCTCCAGAAACAGGTGCCTAGTCATCGCCACCCTCGTGCAAATACTGTTCCGGAAACACATAGTCGTCGTCCGCAAAAGGGTCGCAGTCGCGGTGCCCGCATTCCGAGCATCGAACCCGCCAATGGCGATTGATGCAGCCACCGTCGTTCGTTTCCCAGTATCGGTACTCCGCTTTGTTACTCTGGCACTGTGGACAGATGTCGTTACACGTGACGTCGTCCAGTGCAAAGCCACCTGGTTCGACGCAAGATCCGGAATAGACATACCCGGCCATCATTGCCTCCAACCTCGAATGGCACGAAGAATTGCATGCGCCAGGTTGTGAATTGGATGACGTATTTTCGGCTGCAGCAGAACGCAACGCCGCGCCGCGGCGCCTCTGATCGGTGTACCGCCACCCTGCCCCACCACAGTCTCCTGCCGTACCACTGATCCTTCCATCGGCGGCTGATGCAGCGCGGCCAATCCCCCCAGCAGAAAGCACAACGAACCGGACTGCACTGCTTGATTGATCGTTTGAGACATGATGCTTCTCCTTAAAACGACGAGGAAACAGCATGCCCCGGCCCGGGGATACTGGTTTCCCCGATCCATGTCGTCTGTGCGACATAGGGATTGCGCCCGAGACGGGCAAAAATAAGGCCCACGAATCGAAAGATTCAGGGCCTTAACCTTGGAAGCTATGAAGAAGCCTGCTTCCCACGGTGCGGCGCTAGCCACACCTTCTATACCTGGCCGTAGCCAGGCGGGAAACAACCACCATAAAGTGGCAAAAACCAGGAGCAATCCTGGCTATATGAGGACGGGTGACGACCGCAACGCCTGGGACGCGAACGTCGCAGGATCCGATCACATCTCCGCCATGGAGAGTAAAAGGAGCGTTGTGAGAGCGATTCTCACAGTAAGCTTCTTTATTTTGGCAGCCTACGTAAAGACGTCAAGGACGAAGTCCGGGATGTTCAACGTAAAACACTCGCCGCATCGCTACAGCGACCAGTAGCAACTGATCGCTGGCTGCAGCCGCGCCAACCTGACGGTTGTCCAAGCGCTCTGCCCTGCAATGCTGGACGGACTTCCAATGGCCTAGCCTTTGATTTCGAACTGCGGCAGCGCATTGAATCCATCAACATGCGAGACGGTACGGTAGATCTTGTTTCCCCTAATCTGAAACTGGGGTAAACCGTTAAACCCGTCGACGTGCGCTGCGGTCCGATAGATCTTGTCCCCTTTCACCTCATATTGCGCCGAACCGAGGTAGCCCCCGACATGCGAGGCGGTACGGTATATCTTGCCTCCTCGGATTTCATATTGGGGCAATCCATAAAAGCCGTCGACATGCGTCATCGTTCTATAAACGTTCGCCATCACGTTCCCTCAGTCCATATGCGTCTCAATAGTCGCATCAGACACAATGTCGGAAATTGGTCTGATGATCGCCAAAATGCAGGCAATATCGTCGATTGAACAGCCCAATTTGAGTAGGAAGACGACCGCATCCAGCCAAGACATCCTTGCGGTCAAGGCTATGGCGTCATTCACGACACAGTGCATATTGTGGTTCGAGCGCATCACACGATCCCGCGGCGTCTCCGGCGCCATCCAGTACAGAGCAATTCCGTTTCAAGCCAGGTACAACGCTGCGCCGCCGGTGGCGGCAATCTCACGTAAAGTTCGAATGCTCGGATGGGAAGTACGTCAAACGCAAATTAATACGAACTATGCGATGGCGCCGTCGACAAATAGTCGAGAAGCTGCCGCATTGCCTTTCGATAGAGCCGGCCTGCCTGCGCTCTATCATGGTCTGAAGCTCGTGCAAATCGGCTGCCAGCTGCGTCCGCCGCCAAACTCATGCGACGCAATTCCTGATCCACAGTCGCCGCGAGCGTCATCGCATCATGAGCTGTCGTTCCCATTCGTGCCGTGCCATCCATGGTCTATACCCTTTCCAGCCGAAGACCTTCTCGCTCACGCGTTGTACTACATCGCCAGCCGAGCGCGGAAGCTGTTTCCGAAATTTGCGATGCAGAGCTACTCACCTGCCCATTCTATGGCTATCACCGCCAGAGGACTATTAGTTACTTCCAAATTCATAGTTCTTGTGGCGCTGGAGGGACGCCCGGACATTACAACAACGCCCCAATACCAATTGGTTTCGCCGCTAAAGGTGGTAGTCCCCCCCCCCGCTCGATCGCTGTGCTTTCCACGCATAGTTCTCTCGTACAGAATGAAGGAGCGGTAATGGGTGACCCACGTTCATAGCACAATTCCACCTGTCTTAGCGGCAGGAGATCGGGGTGATCGACGTGGCATTACTAGGCATCATTCGACGCTGGCACCTTCGTGACCAGATCCCACCGCGAGAAATTGCCAGGAGACTTGGCATCTCACGCAATACCGTCCGACGCTACCTGCGATCGGAAACGACAGAGCCCTCCTATGCAGAGGGGCGGTCATCGAGTGGTTTAGATAAATACTCGGTACAGCTATCAGCCTGGCTTAAGGCCGAAGCAGCGACGCAACCTAAAGCAGATCCACCTGGACTTGAAAGAGCTGGACTATGAGGGGTCATGCGACCGCGTGGCAGCATTTGCTAGGCAGTGGAAGGCGGGTCAATTTGAAGGGGGTCAATTCCGCCAGCAAACGAACAACGAACACCTTGGACGTTCAAGGTCGGATCCGGCACGGTTCAACGAAAACGCATATCAGCACAAGAACCTGCAAGCTCAGCAGACGACTCCACGATCTGCTACAGCTAATACTTCAAAGCCCGCAGCAATGCCACCATCGCGCAATTCAATATCGGGGCAACCGTTCTCGTCGAGCGAAGGCTTCACGTGTCAACGCATGAAAGTCGGCGGAGATCAACCCCTTGCTATCCGCGGAATAGAACTCGCATTCGACCTTGCGTGCCAACTCAACGATCAATGCCAGGAACTGGGGAGCCTCAGTCCGAATGTCGCATCGGACAAATATGCTTGCCGAAAGGTTGTCATCAAAATGAAAATCTACCCGATTTCCGTTCTCTGGCCCGAAGACCAACCAATCATCTAGCATTACCCAGGGCGGGCCAAAATAATACGCCAGTGCTTCCTGCACAGTTCGGACTTGGGACAGCGCGAGTCCTGGCTCGTCCCATTCTTCTCCGGTAGTGTCCGGAAGGCGAGCGCCAATCGGGATGAAGTAAAGGTCAAATTGCCAGATGGCCATAGCACGTCCCCCGGGATGAAAGGATTTTAGGTCTGGCGTAGTCTACCATTTACGCTTGTACTCGGAACATTGGTCTTGAGAAGGACTGAAAGTTGTAAAGCGTATCGATCGATTGCTCGCTTAGATCGCTTCCAGCGTAGGCTGGCTCGATGGTTTCAGAGCACAAATAGCGCCGGACGGAGTTTCGCGAGATACCTAAATGCCAGGCTATCTCCCTCAGGGAACCTGGTCACGAATGTGCCAGCGTCAACTAAGGCCTAGCAGTGCCACGTCGATCACTCCAATTCCCAGCTCAATGTCGTGAGCAGGATTGCTTGTGCCGTTGATACCGAGCCGGCTCCGAAATTTCGTCATCGATTGGTTGTTGCGAAGCTCAATTCGGATTTTCGAGCGCCTGGGTGCAGCCCAAGTCAGTTCAGCAGGTCCCGTTAAACCAGGACCTGGCGGGTCTGCCGCAAATAGGAGTGGATTTCCGATTCGACCTTTGGGTCGATCATCAAGTCAGGACGCCTGCCGCGCGGACAAGGAAGGCTCGGAGTGGTTCCGAACAAGCGACAAATCAATGGCCGCTCCGCGTAGACATCGCATCCATGGTCGGCCAAGTGCGGGCAACTCCATGCTGAAAGGGCCTGCGCATGTTCGGCATCGCTCTTGACCGGCAACCTGGCCATTTCCTCGGGTGAAGCTGTCACAGGGCCGCAGCAATCATGGCATCCCGGGATGCATGCAAATGCCGGAATGCGACGCCGGAAGAACCGAATTATTTGGCTACCTTCAGTCATCGGATTTTGGCCCCCTCATGCCACGTGCAATGGCATCACCGGTACATATCTGCCCCGCCCCATTCAAACCTGGCAGGCCGCACCGAGGAAGCTTCAGTACATCGTGGCGCAACATACTTCTCTCTGTGAGCCTCTTCGAACGCCCCGGCTCACGCAGCCAGCCAACCCGTGATGAATTCCAATGCAGCTGGATCATGCGATATCGAACGCCTGAAATAGCGCCGGGAACGTGATCGCGCGGCGCGCCGACAGTAGGCTTTTCGCGGTCAGGTCCAGAACCAGCGGAATATCGTCCCGCAACGCATCCACGCGGTGCTTCAATGTCTTGCCGTCCATGGCAAGCGCGTTGCCGCGGCAAGCGAACGCAATCTTGTTCATACTATCGAACGCGTCGATCACGATCACCGCGTCGTCGAATGCCGTGTGCAGACGGTCCAGGTACTGGACTGTCTCCTCGTCGTCGGCCAGAAGATTGACGACCAGGATGCCGCCAGGCGCCAGCGCACGATAGCAATCATCGTAAAACTGATGGCTGCAAAGTTGCGGCGGCTGGCCGTTCTTGTCAAACCCATCGACCAACAGCACATCGAACCGCTCTGGCGTCTGACGCACAAAATCGGCGCCATCCACACACTGCACTTGCAGCCGTTCATCATCCTCTGGGATGCAAAACTCCTCGCGCAAGGCGATGACATCGCGATCGATTTCAGCCACCGCAATCGCAGCGAGTGGAAGATAGCGATAGCAGAACTTGGTCAACGAACCACCGCCAAGGCCGATCATGCCGATGCTGGACGGCATTGGGTGAAACAGCAGAAAGCCCATCATGGTCTGGGTATAGCCAACGATCAACTCGTCCGGAGCATCAAGCAACATTTCGCTTTGTAGCGCGAACAGATCAAAGTGCAGCGCGATCGAATGGCGCTGCCGCCGAAGAAACGGCCGCTCTTTCCGGGAGAGTTCCGCTATTTGGACAAAGCTGTCGACTAGTCTCGTAACATGACGCGAAGTCGGCGGCAGATTCTCCGCCAGCAGCATGGAGGCAACTTCGTCCATCAACCGCACCATCAGACTCCCCGGCATGGACCGCAACATGACGCCGGCCAAAATTCCTGCAAAAGTGGCGCGCAGATGGAGGTTCGAACACGCATGGTGGGCGCGAAGCGCGCCAGAGTCGGTAATACATGCGATGCAAATCAGACTAAGGTACAGTTACAATAATTGCATTGTAGCATGATGATCTTCCGGCTCATCTGGTGCACCACTACGGCAAAACTGACACTTCCGAGGCGATGGGGGAGCGGGATTCGCCGGGAATGCCAGAAGCAATGCGTGAGTACCGCGTATGCCATTTCCTGTTCGCTAGGGCGTCGCTCCCCTGCTCCCTTGCTGCATGCCCCGGAGCACCTCACCCAACCATTTGACCACGTCGCTTCGCCAGGATATTCTGCGCGGCTATGTATGCCGCATTTGAAGCGACCGAAGTCATTGCTGCCTTCCGTCCCGTCCTGCGCTGAGAGTGTGGCCTGGCTGGTTCACGAGGCCAGAAGGTTTCCGCCTCCATTACGCCAACTGGTGGGCCGCATCCATTCCCCGTCACGGCCTCGTTGTTAGGTATCGAAGTGCTTTGACTGGCAAATCGAACGACGGTGATCGGTCTCTAAGGAAAGGCTCCCGACGGCCGTGCATTCGATCGGTACAGGCATGTTGGCAGGGACCGCATCATTATCGTCGCCTATCCTTTCCGCGCTCTTTTTGATCGTGAACAGCCAACAGCCATGCTTTCGCCCATTTGGCCGAACGCGCCCGCCGCGAAGTAAACGGGTCCTGAATAAAGCGCTCGAGCGCTAGGCTCGAGCGAAATCGCGCGTACACGCGCTCCGAGTAACGCTGTGAGTCAAAGCGGATCATGCATCCAGCGTATGTCAGCGCGGCGCAACCGATATTGAGAAAAATCAATGTCTGGTTACCGCTGGCCTACGCTGGATGTCGCCGCTCTGGCTGCGCGCAGTGATGGCTACATGTGCTTGGTACCGGGAGGCATTAGTTCCCGATCTCCGGTCAGAATTCATTTTGCAGCGGCGCAAGCCACGACCACCGGTTGCGGCAGACTGCCCTCATCCCGACTTCAAGATCTGAGCGTCACTTGGCGGCGCTAGGCGACTGATGGGAGCTGGCAATGTCCTGCGGCGTTGTGCATTGAAAAGGACTCGCATAATGACTGGAGTCCGGACGGCATGGATGCGCAAAAGTGCTTCAGCGTAAAACCGGCTTCGAATGCCCATCATTTCGATAGCCAAATCGATGGTCTCTGAGAGCTGGTGGTCCGTCCGGGGCACCGGAAGCTTGAGGATGGATCCCGGTTCTTCCGTAGCTGATGCCGGCGCATGCTTTGCGACTTGTTTGCTAACTGAGCGTCGATCCAGCGCCACATCCTGGCCAACTGAATTCAACGCACGCCGCGGGCCGGTCTTGGAGAGTACCCTGAGCACCACACATTGCGGAACAGCATGCGAACGCATGTAATGCCATGCGAGGAACCGCCCGGACGATGCCTCCATTTCGATGGCCTCTTCGACGGCCAATGCCGTTGCCAGGTCCGGTCGGGTGAGATCCTTCATATAGCCTCCGCTTTCGTGATTGCTGCGGACAGAACCAAGGAAAACTGGGCAGCCACTGACCTTAGCACGAAGAGACGCCAGTGCCTAAACATATATATGGATCAATTCTTCGGCGCGATAGTCAATGTGATTCATACCCGACTTCCACTCGCATGCACATTAATCAACGCCGTCACATCCGTGAGCAGGGTCCTGCGCAATGGGCCGCCAGGTCCCAAGAGGGGCAGCGAGGAAGAATGTAGCAAACCGCCCTGAGAATAAAAAAAGCCCGCTTCGTGCGGGCTTCGTTTCAATGTAATTCCAACGCTTCAATCGACACTCCAGCCCGAGCTATCTGCCCGGTGCGGAGTTTGGAAGCCCATGCTATCTGCGTGGTGCCTTCAGTGTGACCTACGAATATGGTGCTACAAAGGTGAAGTACTCGAGAACTTCACCACGGAGCGCAGTATAGCACACATTTTTGTGCGCCGCACAAAACACGAGTACATCGACGATTACGTGTTGCCACCGGAGACGATTCCGTATGCGCTTCAGCAAAGACCACGGCATCACTCGACCGGCCGTCAACCGGGTATCCAGGTGCAAATGGCCAATCGCCTGCAAGCGGAGTTGAACGCACTCAACCCATGGCCCCAGCGCACGAGCCTTATCGTGCGCCTAGCAGACCAGCATGGAGGTAAGTTCAATTGAACTTGAAAGCGGTTGTCGCGCTTCGCCACTACAACAAGATCGGCAACCGACAGGACGGTGGAATATGAATAGCCGACGTCTTCGCATCCTTCTTGTGGACGACAACAAGGACGCTGCCGACATGCTGGCCCTGCTCCTGGCGCACCTCGGCATCGAATGCAGGACATCTTACGATGGTTTAACGGCAGTCACGCAGTTGGCCGTATGGCAGGCCGACCTTGTCTTGCTTGACCTGCTGATGCCAGGCATGGACGGATTTGACACGGCCATCGCCATGCGCGCCCTACCAGGATATGACACGCTTCCCATTGTTGCGCTCAGCGGATGGGACGGCGGTGTCGAACGCGAACGGTTTGACGCCGCACAATTTTCCGAGCAACTCAATAAGCCGGTGCAGCTTGACAAACTGCTTCACGTCATTGGCCGTGTGACTCAAAGAGTACTCTGAGCGACCGGCAGCATACGCACTCCCGCGTCACCTTCAGTACGAATAGCAAATGTCCGGGGTCATATTCCTCAGCGCTACCGTCCGTTTCATCCGACGCGATCCACACGCGTATGTCGCTGTCCGCGCCCCGTCCTGGCACTTAGACTCCGTGCGCTGCAGGCAAATTTTCCATCCTTCGCACCAGGATGTCACTTGCCATCGCATCATACCCTCCTCGCTTGAGCCAACGGTCGCACAGGAAGAAGGTGCCAGCGCGCGCCATTTGCCTCCGCTACGCAGTGCATCGCACTGCCATGCCCGCACTACCATTGAACACATGGGCGTTCATATGCTCTCCGCCCCCGACAACTCGAGGCGCTTGCAGACACGAAATGTTCACGTATGCTCAGCGACTTCTCGTTCACGATACGCTTACTATCCTCAGCATCCTACAGGTTTTCACCGCAGCGCAATTCGTCTCCCCAGGCAGCGAGATCGATCCCCATAACTTTGCCATCACGACTGAGCAGTTGTTCACCTGGTTCTGGATTCAATCCGACCACCGAAGTACAGCCGTGAGCGTATAGTTCACTCATACAGAACGAAGGAGCAGTAGCATGGACAACTTAGGGCCGGAACAAACATTCCACGGCCTGCCCTTGACGTCAGAGCAGGAAGCAGAAGTTCAACACTATCTCCACACGCGGAAGCGGCGCGGGCTTCCCTGCGATACTCAGGCGCTGAACGCCATGCTGGCAGATATGCTGGATCCTCCCCCTGCCGACGACCGTGACGACAATGCAGGTGCCGAAGGCGTGTTAGCCGACGCAGACCGCGCCTCTGCCATGGCCGACGATGCACTCGATCCCATCTCAGCAGCCGAGGAACGCATAGCCGCCAGGGAAGCGGAAGCAATGAAGCGCGCGGAAGACTAGGATGCTGGCACGCGCCGATAATCACGACCGAACGCATCGGCCCGTGATCGCGTCCCTTCACACCAAGGTACCAATGTTTCAATTTGAGAACTAGCCATACGAACTTTCGGCAGAGTTGCGCAATGTCAAACACCGCGTCGGTCACGATGAAAATCCGTACGTCGTGTATAGCGTCGCGATCGGCGCCTTCACCCAGGTGTCACACGAGGATGTCGAGCGCCTGAAGGCGGAAGGCGTACAGGAGGTCTTGAGCGTGGATATAAAGTAGGCTATTACGGCAACGCAGACTAGCCCGCGATTCTTCCAGTCGCTCAACGCCCTTAAGCCTCTCCGCAGCAGCGCCAGCGGCACCCGCCCAGCATGTCGTGCCCTGTCGCGCACAGCTCTTCAACGTCCGGCTGCAGTCCACGCCTTTTCCGTCGGCGAATGTCGTGTTGGATTTCAGACTCCAGTTCGGCGCTTAGTGAAGCCCTGCAAGGAGAATTCCGGTCGAACGCCTTTCATGACAACTCTCCCGATTGGTGCCTCACATTGCGTCTACGCTTACACCGGCACAGGCGCCGGCCTCTTGGAGATGCTCGTCGATCCACTCTCGCCCCCATCCCTTGGCGAAGGACACAGCGTCGGCGGCTGCCTTCGCCACCCAGAGGTCATGGAATGCATATTCGTCCAATGTCTGGCACGACTCTCGCGTAATGATGACCTGCGCAACGAAGCACGCGTTACCCTGTTTAACGGGTTCGCAGTCCAGGAAGAAGCCTTTATACCGGATTGCATTGGTAATGGCCATTATCTTTCTCCGGCTAAGTAACGTTGCTATCACTAGCATGTTAGTCCTATTCGGGCTGAGATGCCGAGGTACGTCATGCGAACACGGCGCCTTCCAACCGACACCGCTAGTCCAAGTGGGCGCCCCCTCCTCTCCAAGCTGCAATTCCCACGCACGGAACTCTTCGCAGCCCGATGCGACGCCCGTGATGATCTTGCGGCCAGGCGCGCCATGCATCACAACGCCCGCGCGCCATGCTCCCTTCGCGCGGGCATCGACGGGGTCAGGTTTGCTAAAACGCCAGCCGCCCCAAAAAGGCGACCTCTAATGCCTGGAGAGAATGGCCCATGCAAGCGACCTAATCCACACATATAATGAATTCAGGTGCTGCGCCGTCCCGGCGTTGGCACTGTTGTGGACCATAGCCCCATGGCGCATCAGCACCCAATGCACCGGTCTTTGCTAGCGCGCCGCAACAACCTCTCCTGGCCATAGGGAGGAATCGATGGAAAACCTGCAGCAATGGAAGGCCTCTTATTGCCGGTCTGATGGCAGCATCGGCCTGGTCTACATGGCGTTACCCGGCGAACCACTGTGTACTGATCTAATGGACGCCATTCTTCAACGTGATACTGATCGCGCATACTTGCAGGTGGATGCATGCCCAGGAACCGATCACTTTGCCCAGGCAATCGCATTCATTGCGCTGAATCACATTACGAACATGCACATGAAGTCACTTGATGATGAGCTAGATTCTTCGTCGGACGCCTAAATTTCCGTCATCAGAGACGCCAATCCATTGCGCGGCTGTCTCCCCACCGCGGAAACTGGCACGTGACGCACCGTTCCACGCTTAGGTTCTGAGATCGGGGGTGGATCAATCAGTATCTGATTAGTGACGCCCCCTCTGGCTCGACCCGATTCGCAATGACACCAGGGTAGCGCATTTGAGGGCCACGATTGCCTTCAGGTGGACTATTCGACCAGCAGTTCGCACAAACCGGCGATTGGTAGCGCGTCGCTCCCTCGGTTACCGCGACCTGCAAAAGCGGCCTCGCAGCGGAATGTCCTGGCGCCGCGGAAGTAATCCTTGCGTTGTCGTCACGCATAAGCGCATAGGTCCGACAACTCTAGGTGGACGCCGTACCGAGACGCTCAGCAATCATTCGCTTGCCGACACCACGCAACGCAAAGATTGCCTCCTGATATCTCAACCGCGGAACGGCCGCGCCATCTTCCCATTTGCGCACGGACTGGTCAGAAGCGCCAATAAGCCGCCCAATTTCCGCATAGGAAAGTCCCAAGCGATTGCGCATCGTAGCGAAGCCTTTGGCCGTGAAGCGCTGTCGCGATGTTCTCCGCATATCAAATGTCTTGTCAGTCGGGTGCCTCGCTGGCTTTTCTAGCGCCCTTATCCGCCTTTTTAGCGCACTGACCTCGTCGCGCAGAACTGCCAGCTGGGCCTTGGATTGCGCGGCCGATCGCTTTAACGGTTCCAACTGAGCTCTCAATTCTTTGCGAGCGAGTCGGGAGATTTCAGTTTTCAGAGCATTCGCGAGATCCGTCATTCTACTCCTTCTGGTGTGGGCTAGGCCCCATCAATGGCCGGGGGTTTTACAGAGGTTGCATGAGGCGGTTGTCGTTCACGGATCCTGACTGACGCGACAATTCGGTTGCTGACCAATACCACCCTAGAGACAAACCATCGGGTATCGTTACAGATTGCCCAGCTGAGTCGCTACAAGCCCATGGGTTACACGGCTTCACTAAGGATTAATGAGTCGTCGAGCACTAAGTCGTCGAAAGACACCATGGACGATGTACATGGGGCTGGATTCTTGGTGAAGTTAAAGTGCGACAAACCCAATAAGGCGAAATGTTTATCTGGCGTGATTCCGTCGACTCGATTCGGATGCGGTGCGTGGAAGCGGATCTCGAAACGAATCCCAGGCATGGCTGCACGAGTACCCTGACATTCCACATTTACGTCAACGACATCGCCGACACGAATAATGCTGGCAGTTGCAAAGCCGTGCCTAGTCATGCAATGGAAAAGCATTCTTACCCCCCTTGCTGGAAAGTAGATGCTACCACGACAACACAATGGCCCCTAGCGTTACAGTAGGAGCCGTGGCTATTTTGGAGCTCCTTATGCATTCTCAGGCCCTTGGCAGCCTGCCCGTCTAACGAAGCATCGGAAACGAGGCCTGGCTTCGGCTGCATCGGCCGGCCATGTTTCCCATTGCAAATACACGCAACGAAGTTGACGGCCTGCTACCCGCTGATTGACTAATTGTCGCCACAGGTTTGCGCAGCAACTCCGCACTGACGCACTTTTTTGCAAAGTGCGAGCCGTCCGCATGTCATACTTCTATCCAGCAAGGAGGTGACAATGCCAGCCGATCCAATGCGTCCTCAACGAAAAGAACATGTGATGGAAGAACGCGTCCAGCGCGGTCTGGCACTGCTCTATCAATTGGCGCAGCCCCGGCCTATCAATACATGATTCGTCCAGGAGTCCCGATTCGCGTTATTGACAGGATCTTGCTCGCGCGGCGCGTGCGTGGCGCCGGAATGCCTGTCAGCCTCGCCGTAAGGCGATTACCTGCTGAAACCTCACATGCGAACGATTGTTTTGGCTACTCGCCTTCGAGTCTGCTTTGCGCACTGAAACAGCCTGATTTACCTACGCCAATCGCTTCAACATGCCCACCCCAAGGTTTCCGCGATGCCTCTGGCATGACATTACGCCACAGGCTGATTTCAAGCGACGGAAATATGTGGGAACTACCAATTTCAACATCGGTTTCATTGTAATGACCAAACTTGCGCATGAAGGGCAGCGCGTCCTCCACCATCACGCTATGCAAGTCCCTGCCCTGGAACGTTGCACTAAACAAGTCTGAGCTGACCAGCTCAATGAAATCGCACCGAATCTCATCGAAAGGATTTTCCACAGAACGCGCGCGGGAGTCAGCGTCTCAATCGTGGGAATCGATCCAACTCCCGAAAGACGCCAACATGCTCGAATATGAGGATTGGGGCCAATACGCAACTACTGTTCAACCTTGACCCGCACATCTATTCGAGTCGGGAGTCCACTCACGGTCAGGAGCGGCACAGCCCGCACTGTGGCTCATCTGACAGCAAATGCCAGATCAAGTTTACGTAACGTTGACTTATTGCCGGTTGCAATCACCATTCAAGACTTGGGGACTGGAATGGTCTGGTGCGATTTCGGCATCCTCACCGCCGGGTTGTAAGAGCGGGCACACATTTCTTTGAACATTGCAGCATATTCCGCAATCGGAGGCATATCGGCCTTCCTGCGTCGCTCGGCCAAGCCCGCAAGGTCGTCAATTTCGAATGGTCGCCATTCCTCGCGGCTTACGCATGTTCCCTGGGTGCCAAAGCGTTGCGGATAGTGCGTCCGGTCATAAAGATAGGCATAGTCCTTCCGGGAGGCTTGTCCGTTTTCTACCAGCGGCTCGATCAGCTCAAGCACAATGCGCTGGAAATCGGTGTCTCGGTCTGCGTGTTGCGCCAATAGCCAGGCCGCCCTGCCTCCATCCTCTCCAACCATCGCATACGTTGGCCATCCGTACTTTTCTACAATTTCCTTCAGACGTCGCAAGTTGCGTGCATCCGATTCAGCCCATTTTTCAAAGTCGCTATTCGCGGATCGGCTTCTTACATCCTGATCGACCGCTTTCATCGCAAGCAGCTCCTCTCTCAATGCGGGAAGTGTCGGAGCGGCGGCGTGTGCACCACATGCAATCGAAAAACTAAGTGATGCAGCCAGAAGAGCATGTCGTTTCAGTACTTGTATCTGCATCCTTGAGGCCTATGTTTGGTTGACGAATACGTCCGCTGCCAACCGGAAGCAGCACAGGACGAACTCTAACCCATTCCGCGGCAAGTGTGAGGGCTAGTTTGAGCGACCACAGCCGACGCACTCCCTTCCTGCGGCCCTGCATCGATCAGCCCCCGTCCGCTGTCCTCATCGAGCCTCACCGATTGCTGGCCGCGCCTGGTTTTCGCGATGATGAGCAAGCGATTGCTTCGATATTCCAGCGCGAACGGCCGATCTCCTTCACTCGAATGTGCAAACGCCATTGCGCCCGAGGACGGGCTGCTTGATGCCATGCCGTGCCGGTTGCTCATTGCGGCCACCGGGTATATAGGCCCTTCAAGTCGATTTCCTTCACCCAGTTCTTTAAGCCGCTCGTCCGAGCCGCCCCTTCAACCGCACTGGCGCTCCATCACCAGGTGCAGCGCTGGCTTCCGCTGAACAAAGAGATATGCTTCAATTCGGGCAGCACGACATCACCATACGCTCGCGCAGCGTCGATGCTTAGCAAGCCAATCTGCGAACACTCCAGGAGTTGAGGGAAGAAATTGCACAATCCTTCCGGTTGCCACCAAACAGCGCCAGCCCCGAACAATTGATTACGATGGAATTGACAACAAACGTGCAATGCCGACGCCGGTTGACGCGGGTGCTGAAAGCCGACTCGAAGTTAGCCATTTCAGATTGAACCCTGGAATTTCAGCCTGTTGGAAGGAGCCGCGAGGCGTTTGAATTATTGGCTAATGCCAGACTTTCCAACGAAGATGCGGCAAGGATCCTTCGCAGAGGAGAAGTTCGGTCAAACGATACTCGTGAAAGTTGAACAACTCCGTAGCCATTGAGGCGAGATTCACTATCAAATGCCCATCGAGAAGATGACGACGCCCAACCGCCGAGGCGAAGGAGCGCCGTCTTCGATGAACCGGTCCAGAATCTGCCTGGAGCGGGCAAGCTTAGGGACCGCCTGGTACGTCGCGCCTATTTCTTCATGCCATCCTTGGCCATCTCATCTTTCTTCATCTCCTCTTTGGCCATCGGATCCTTCTTCATTCCGTCCTTCCCCATCGCATCCTTATGCATGTCGTCCTTGTGCATGGCCTTCTTCTTGCCGTCCTTGGCCATCCCCTCCTTCGCCATTGCGTCTTTTGCCATACCATCTTTCGCCATGCCGTCCTTGGCCATTACATCTTTTTTCATGCCGTCCTTGGCCATTGCATCCTTTTTCATGCCGTCCTTGGCCATCGCATCCTTGGACATTTCTTCCTTCTTCATTGCATCTTGGGCGAATGCGGCGCCAGATACCAGCATGCAGGCGGTGATCAGAGTGATCGCGGAGAGCTTTTTCATGTTTATCCTCGGTAACGTTAAATTGAACGACAAGGGTGCAACGACGGAAAGTACTGCATGAGACTACTTCGGTGCTCCTGGCCATCAACTGCCTCCAAACCAGTTATAGCCCTGGTCCTCCCAATAGCCACCTGGGTAGGTATTGGTGACAAAAATCACCTGTATATGCTTCGGATTCTTGTAGCCCAGTTTCGTCGGCATGCGCAGCTTCATGGGAAAGCCATAGCGCGGCGGCAAGGGCTGGTCATTGTAGGTGAGCGCCATGATCGTTTGCGCATGTAACGCCGTGGCCATATCAATACTGGTAAAGTAGTCGTCGCCACATTTGAAGCCGACATACTTCGCGCCCAAATCGGCTCCCACCAGTTTCAGGAAGTGCGAGAACAGCACACCGCCCCATTTGCCGATCGCGCTCCAGCCTTCAACGCAGATATGCCGCGTGACCTGTGACTGTTGCGGCAGTGCACGCAGCTGTGCCAGCGTCCAGGGCCTGCGGTCGGCCATCATCCCGCTCAATTCAAGCCGCCATACGTCCCCGTCAATTTCGCGTACCTCATCCTCGCTGTAGTAAGCGTTGAACGGAAATGGATCTGTAATCATGGACTCAGGATACGTCGGAGCCAGCAAATTTGGATTGAACAGCAGGCCCTGCGCGGAATCATTGAAGCGCGAAATGCGCATCAAGGCCGCCTCGATGCTGTCCTGATCGCTGGTAGTGCACCCTGTCAGAAGGGTGAGCCCGCCCAATGTCAGGCTGCGCTTCAAAAAAGCACGGCGCGATGGCTGGGCGATCCGTCCGATGGCGTCCGCGAGCATGTCGGCGCCTTCGCCTGGCAGCACAATTTTGTGAGGTCTAAGGCGCTGGATCATGGTCATTCCCGCTTCAGTGTCAGCGCCCGCGCAGCATGGCAATCAGCGTACGTGGAACCAGCACTACCATCACGACATGCACAAGGATAAAGGCGCACATGCCCGCCATGGCGAAGAAATGAATCCGCCGTGCCCCTTCATAGCCCCCCAACAGCTCGCGCAATAATGGGAACTGCACGGATTTCCAAAGCACCAGACCGGACAGGACCAGTACCACGCTGTCGACCATCACGAACACATATGCCAACCGTTGCACACTATTGTAGTGACGCAAATCATCGTGTGCCAATTTTCCCCGTAGCGCTGCGCCCATCTCCTGCAACACCGCACGTGGCCGAATCGGGAAGAACTGCCTTCGCAAGCGACCAGTGAACGCGTTGATCAGCAAGTACAACACGCCGTTGAAAAACAGGAGCCACATTGCGGCAAAGTGCCATTGCAGTGCACCTGCGAGCCAGCCGCCTAGAGTCATACTACGTGGGATGCCGAAGCCAAAGAATTCCGTGGCGTTATAGATGCGCCAGCCGCTAGTGACAAGCAGTATCACCGCGATGGCGTTGAGCCAGTGCGTGATACGTAGCCAGAACGGGTGGACGATGCTCCGATCATCGGGCATTGCAGACTCCTTGGGCAACGTCGAGAGCATTAGGTTGAATGATGAACGTTGCCTATGGCTCGATGCCATTGAGTCTACGCTGACTTTGATGCATCAGCGACAAGATGTAGCGGTTATTTCGCACGCCCTCTGTCAGCAGACGCCACTTGAGGCCAGAACGCAACGAATACGCTTTTCACCTGTCAGACGTTCCCACAACTCCGCACTCTTGACACTACTCCTAGCACATCGCAACAGTCAGCCGGCCGATCCGCTCCAGCAGTCGACGGCCTTCCCGCCCGGCGGCACCCAAGTACCTAGCACCGTAAAGTGCATACCTGCCTGCACCTTCATTTCCCAGCATCCCGCCCACCTGTGTTCAGCGAAAACGGCCACATGCAACCGAAAGTACTGCAGAGATCGGCCTTTCGCTGGTGGATGCCTGTGCTTGGGCGCTAAACCTGCAATGGATATTGTCGAAATGAAATGCCAAGTATAAAATAAACAAGTACTGGGCCACTCTTCCGAAAGCGCAACATGACTACAATTGAAAAAGCCAAGGTAACCGAACCCAAGCCAGGACTCGGGCAATCGCATTTTGCGAAATTTTCAGATGACGACTGGTTTGCGGTTCCCGTCACCATGGTCGCGTCGTTTCACAAGGCCGGCATGGAGGTTCGCCACGTCGAGGAATTACCTGCGGCGTTTCGCAAAGCGTTGCTCGTAGGGAGCGGGGCCACGCCAACGCCTTCCAACACCTGAATAGTTCGACTACGGCGTCAATTAAGGCGGCTCCACCCGTGTCGTCCCGCCTCCCGCCTTGTTCGCCCAAGCGCGGTTAGGCGGGACGTGCTCGGGATCACAAAGCCATTCCAGGCGAAAGGCATCGTGTTTGACTGCCGCCGCCCTCATACTTGGGTCGTCCGGCAACTCTACGGCGGCCTTCCAGAGGTCGAGCACGCCGATCGCCGCACGAAGTGACTGACGATATTGCACTTCGGTCAGCGCGAATTTGGCCATGGCAACATAGTCCAGAATCGCGTCCTCGGCTCGACGCGTGATCGATTCGTATTCGGGAATCATATATTCAGTCGGAAATGTGGACGGCGCCACGGCCACTTCGCCCCATTCGGCGCACATTGTGGGACTCTATTCGAAGTGACCACCATCTGCACGAAGTGCGCGTCGTCTCGATGCGCACCGCACGGCCACTCTCCGATGTTCCGGGCCGACGGAACGGTCGCCCCACCACCACAGTTCACATTCACCCGCCTGGCCAACCTTCACATTGCGATATGCGCAGCCACGCTCTTCGAATGCCAGGCAGGCGGCTGAAGCAGCGACGCCCTCTCCCCGGGTCTTCGAAACAGCGGGTCTCACACTGGACTCGCCGTGAACGACACGCGTTGCGCACATGCCCAGGCGATCCATCGAAACGGACCGCATTCGCGGTTCGTCAATGAGCATCAATTCGCACTAACCTTGTTCGTTGCGCCGGCATTGCTGGATACCGCCTACGACACATCGTTGCGTGACTTGCGCGCAATCTGGCGCCCGGTCACAGGCCAGGTCATCGCCGCAGTCGGGACGAGCGATATCGACGTCGCCTTCGCCTGCCACTGGCTCGCGCCGGAAATACCGTGGGCAATTTCAATCACCCTGGGCGCCATAGCTGTACGTCTCAGACTTGACCAGACACATGATGTCCGATGACCGGTTGAATCCGCACCCCGTTGCGGACCATCGAGGCGGCAAACGGCATATCGAACGGCATTGAATTGCCAGGGCGAGTAGGCGCTGGACGGGGCTGTACCGAAGCCGCCCCGCGACGGACCTTCGCGCTAATTCTTGAACTCGCCCTAATACATTCAATATCGATGTAACACCTAGCCACGGTGAACCCCGTTATACGCTGATTCTGTTCATTTCAAGGACTATCTTGGCATTCGTTCAGTGGGCAGATCGGTGCCAGGTGACGCAGTATTCTCCAGTTTGTTTTTTGCAACAACCTGATTACAGGCTTGGATTGACAGGGCGCATCGCTACAATGAACTAGCAGTCCCTTTCAATTTGGAGAGGAATTTGAACAAGCTCTTTTTCCTTTGGGCCTTCTTGTAACAACAATGCTTGGAACTGCCTCGCGCAGATCGCTGATAAGTAGCCCTGTCAGAAGAACAATGTCAGTCATCACCACACCAGTTCACACCATCGATCCACCGTTGATCGTGATCGCTTGACTTTAAGGGTAAATTATTCACCCAAGGCGTGCTACCGGAATCAGCTACGGATCTTTTGCTTGGCTGCGAGCGATCAGTCTACTTATTAAATGCAATGCATTCGAAAAATTGGTACCTGCGGCGGGAATATGACAGCGCTCTTGATCCAAAACGCGAAGGTGATCAACTACGACACGTGCGCATCGACATCGATTCGTGTGCTGACTTGGCCCGGCGGAGCTTCACGGTCATTAATCGAATACTGCCTGAACAAAAGGCGCAGTCGATCATGGCAACAAAAGCTGCTGCGAGCAGTTAAACTTTTTCTTGAATTCAGCGAAGTCACTTCGATCCGTGGTCAAAATGACAGACAACTGTTCTGTAACTTCCGCAATGCCCTTTCAAGTGGCACCATTGACCTGAAAACGCGTGAAGACCCGAGTGGCCTTTATTGGAAGCCGATCGGAGTGGTCCAGGCCAACTATATGATCATTCAACTGTCTGATTTCTTCGAATGGCTTGGTCATAACGAGCAGCAACTATCGGACAAAAATGTTGCGGATGCAGAGAAATTTAGCCAACGCTACACAGGAAACCGTTACGACCAGCGAATTGATTGGCAAGCCTATCTTTATCGACGCAACAGAGCTTTCCTGGGTCATTTATGGTCGATGAAACCCAAAGAAGTAGGGCTGCGCGTGAAAGACGCAACTGTGCGTAAAGCTCAAAGCAGCAGCTTGATCACTGGTGATCTATAACCAGGTGCGCATAGGGCGGCAAGTGAATGCGACTGATGCTTCAGAAGTTTCTCTACTTTGCCGCTCAGATTTAGACGTGTATCCCGGCGAAAAAGAGCGCGAGTATTATTCTTCGCGCTCAGATACCTGTCCGCACTTGGCCGGAATCGGCCCAAACGAACTCTAACTCAGCTGACACTAAGTGTCGAGTTTGAGCCACTACAACTTAGCCCCGGGGAAGCTCGGTGGCCTGTAGAAGGCCGTCGCCTGCAACAAAAATCTCCAGCACTTTTGAATGCAAATTCGCGCGGCGAACCATTTCGACCAAGACACTCTTTTCCGGCCCACCACTTTCCAATCGACTAATGGCGCCGCTGGTGATGGCATACTTGCCACAGCGCGCCGATGAGCAGGCGATGTTGCACCGGTTTCCGTGGTCCGCTATCGCACTCGATGCGCCAGGCGCACCACACAAAAAACAACTAACGTCCATTCTACCTCTTACTTAATTCACAACCATTTGTACTCAAGGTTCCAGCCCACGTCCGCATCTGCGGAAACGTCCTCTTTTGCCAACGAATAATAGGCAGCTCTGAACGTATCGTCCATCAAGTCCCGATCAATGCGCTTGGTTCCGCTCCCGGCCGACGCGATCACACAGGTTGCAGCACCGCGATGCCGCAATACGAACGGACGATCCTGATCCCGGGCGCGAAGAAATGCCAAAGCGGCAAGATGCGGATCGCTATATTCCGTGCCCCTCTGACCACTCTTGCAAATCACCGTATAGGCGGTACCGTCAGACGGCCTCGTTTCAGAACATCCCATCGTCGCGATCGTCATCTTAACCTCCGATGCACTAGCTCCCGCTCCACGATCAACTGAATCAAACGGTCGCCACTGAGAAGAATTATTTCACTCCCTGGCAAAAATTCATAGACACCGGCGCAGCCCCTGCCAGTATGTGCAAACATCCCTCCTGCATACCGTGATCGGCGAACAACGTTTGTGAATTCGTTCACATGCTGCCGATTGATGTGGCCAGAATATCCCTTCACTTGGACGGCGTACCAACCCGCTTCGGGACACCAGAATGTGCCATCCACCCCACCATCGCCACTGTATCGGGAACTGCGCAAAACTAGAACATTCCGTCCTCGAGTCCGGACATGATTACCTCTTCGAATATCAATGGTTATATTTTTCGGAGATACGCCAGGCTCCGCGCGGCACCGCCTGGCTCGACAAACGTTCTCAGTGTGCGAAAGACCTTTCGGGAACGGCGCACATTGGCGCGATGCGCCGGTCGGCCCCGCAAACGCGAGATGTTCACAAAACGTGAGACGAGTATCAGAATCCAACGGCACCGCGCCACCACCGTGGAATTCGCACTCCGATCTTGCCCCGCCCTGCTCCGATCATCCATGATCCTCCTCCATGAGAAGATTGGCCGCCAGCGTCAGCTTTTTGCATGGCGAGCCGAGGTATACATTACTGATCTGTGGACGGTTATGTCCCAACTGGCGGGCCACCTGACAGTACGCAAACACAAGCGAACTAAACCGCCTCATGACCTTTTGCCTTTACGCTAGCTTCGGGGTAGAGTCGCGCGCCTACTTCAAAAGCCAAGGCTCATGACTGCCGCAGTCAACGCCCTCACCCATATCACGCTCAAGCGCATGCCGGAAAAATTCAAGCCTTCTGGCGGAAAACAGGCATGATCCGTGTGGTCTTGGTGGACGATCAGATGCTGGTACGCAGCGGCATAAGCGGCCTGCTCGATCTGACACCGGACATCCGCGTGGTGGCGGAGGCGGCGGGTGCCGCGGAAGCGATGGTCGCTATCGAACAAGCAGCAGCCGACGTACTACTGCTCGACGTGCGCCTGCCAAACGCCAGCGGCATTGAATTGCTGCTGCGCGCACAGGGTAAGCTGCTGCCCACATTCCTGCTGACCACTTTCGACGACGACGACGCCTTGTTTGACGGAATGCACGCCGGCGCGCGCGGCTTCCTCTTAAAAGACATCTCACTGGAGCGATTGGCGGAGGGCATCCGCAGTGTCGTCGCAGGCGAGACCTTGTTCCGCCCCGCCCTGACTGCGAGCACCCGCGCCGCCTACGTGAAGCCCATGGTTTCACAGTCGCCACCGCCCGCCACGGCGCTTACCAGTCGCGAAACCGAGATCCTGGCGCTCATGGCGGCTGGCTTCAACAACGCGGAGATTTCGGAGGCGCTGGGGCCGAGCGAAGACACGATCAAGAATCATGTCTCAAGCATCCTGTGCAAGCTGGGCGTGCGTGACCGGGTGCATGCCGTGCCGCGCGGACTTGAACTGGGACATATTTGACGCTGGCCGCAGGCGGAAGCCGTCGCCGGCCGGCATGATGCTGCAAGTTACGGGCCCGTGCGCGACGAATTTCTGCGCTCGGTTTTCACCACGCCGCGTACTTCAGCGAACAACGGGCCTGCGGGCGATTGCCACATTCGTCTCATTCCCTGAGCTGGAGAAATAAGCCAAGGCTCGCTCCTTACCTACTTATTGGCGAGCTTCAGTGAATGGCATTGGGCGCACTGAACGCTCAACCGGTAGCCGACCTGAGTGGTTGCGACGCAGTCGCCATATAGATGAAATACAAAGTTTGCAGCCAAAAGAACTGTCATTGGGACGGACTATCTCCGCGACAAGATGCTACTTGCTAGTTACATGCTTGTGACAATTTGTTAGAATCAATCCTGGTCAACGGGTTATATTCTCTCCAGCTTGTTGATGATTGTTCCATGGAGTCAGTCATGCACGAACATCGCCTCGCCTAATTCTGGATGTGATTCATGAGTACTCTCGACACCACTGATTCTCAGCAGGACGCCGCAACAACCAGCACCTCGTGGTATGGGAAGGCGATGTGTCAACTTGTTGAGGTTGTACAGGAGTTGTCGCTGGCGCGCGACTTGGCTGACGTAATGGCTATTGTGCAACGAGCCGCCCGTGAATTGACCGGTGCTGACGGTGCAACCTTTGTACTGAAAGACGGGGACCAGTGCTATTACGCCGAAGAGAACGCCATCAGTCCGTTGTGGAAGGGGCGTCGTTTTCCAATGAACCTGTGCATTAGCGGCTGGGTCATGTTAAACCGGAGAAACACTGTCATTTCCGACATATATCAAGATCCCCGGATACCTATAGATGCGTACCGCCCAACTTTCGTACGCAGTTTAGCGATGGTGCCCATTCGAACGCTCGATCCGATCGGCGCGATCGGTAACTATTGGGCAGAGACTAATCGTCCAACCGCTGAACAAGTCGCCATTCTGCAGGCGTTAGCCGATACGACAGCCGTCGCGATCGAGAATGTTAACGTCTACGCGGAACTCGAAGCCAGGGTAAGGCGCAGAACTGCACAACTGGAAGAAGCGAACACCCAATTGCGCCGCGAAATCGCGGAGCGCCAAAAGGCAGAGGAAGAAATTCGTCGTTTGTCCATGTCGGATGAACTTACCGGCCTTTACAACCGGCGGGGATTCATGACCTTTGGAACGCGTGACTATCTCCTGGCGCGCCGTACCAAGGAACGTGGACTAATGGTATTTGCCGACATCGATGGTCTTAAGCAGGTTAATGATCTCCACGGGCATGATGCCGGAGACCGCATGATCGTCGCAGTCGCGAATGTACTCAAGTCAAGTTTCCGCGAGACAGATGTCGTGGCGCGACTTGGTGGCGATGAGTTTGCGATCTTTGTGCACGGATCGAGCGATAACCAGGAACAATTGCGCTCTAGGATCAATGCCACTTTGGAACGAATCCGGCACGAAGAAACGGTACCTTTGGCGATGAGCGTTGGCATCGTTGAGTGCAATTGGGACGCCGGTGAATCGTTCGAACAACTCCTTCGTTCAGCAGATGGAGTCATGTATGAAATGAAACGCGCAAGACGCGCAGAACAAACTCCTCAGCCATTTAGTTTAGTTGCCCACTAGACCCCGGGCACTGCTTCTGCGGGTCATCGCCTGGCCGTGCGCGCTGGTGATATCGCCCCATCTGCATCGTCAGCGGATGGGCCGCAGCGCACGTCATTGCATTCTCATTAAGGGCAGCCTATGTATCTGGATGAGGGTCGAAAACTGCGCTGGCTGGCTTTAGACAATACCGGCACCGTCACCCACGGCAAACCCGCACAGACCGACTCTATCGCCTTGGATAACGCTTCGCCCGAGCACATCCGCAATCTCGCTACCGCCCTTGCCTACTGTGGCGTGTTCCTTCCACAACTCGGCTTTCTTTAGCAGATAGTCCTCTAAGCTCCACCATGTCTTCTGAATGAAACCCGTTATCTGAGGCGAACAATTCGTGAAATGGAACGTATTCAGGTTGGCTTGATTTGCCGTACTTTCATCGCCCAAATTCGGGTCTTCACGCCGCACCAGGCGGCCGCGATCCAACAGATTTCCTGATTACAGCGACATTAGAGCGGGATCAAGCCGGACACTTGCAATCCCGCATTGACTGGGCTAACGTGTTTTGAGGCTTTCGATATAGGTTCGCCAAATCGCTCAGGGCAGTACCACCTCCCAGTATATTAAAGCAGCAATGCCGAGCGCATAGGCTGTCAGAGCGCCTGGAGTTTGGCCGCTCCACGCAAACCAACTTCCCGCGACGAAAGCCAGACAGGAAACGATCAAGGCCCACAATGCACGATTGGCGCGCCAGTTGCTGCTTGAAAGCGCCGGCATGAGTCGAAATGTCGCCGCTACATCACGAAATAGTTTCATATTCCACCAACCACCCTGACTCTACGATGCAATGAAATAATGATTTCCTTTGACTAAGGAAGGCTTCGAGGAAGCTCCGTCACCTGTTGCATGCCATCGCCAGCGACGAAAATCTCCAGCGCTTTGTCATGCTTGTTCGCGCGCCGAACCATCTCGATCAAGACACTTTTTTGGGGGGCACCGCTTTCCAAGCGACGCAGGACATCGCCGCTGATGACATACTTTCCGCAGTGCGCCGATACGCACGAAAAATTGTATCGATTTCCATGCTCCGTTATCACTCGCGAAGCCGCTGGGACGCCGCACAGAACACAACATACTTCCATTCTTTCCCTTACCTCATACGTAAAAGTTACGCCCCCCAACACACCGCTGCGCTAGTTCGAAGACCGGGGCGAGCGGCGTCGCCTTAGCGAGGCGCCTTCAACCTGACCTGATCCTGTTGGATATGGAGTTGCCCGACATGGATGGCCTTGCCGTATGCAACACCTTGAAGAAGGATATGCAACTGGCGGATATTCCTATCCTGTTCATCACAGCAGGCGACACCGTTGGCGCCGAAATCAGCGCACTGGAAGCGGGCGCGGTAGACTACATCGTAAGGCCGCTGCGGCCCCTCATCGTGCGCGCCCGTGTCGGCACCCATTTAGCCCTGCGTCAGAAAACGCTGCACCTGAAAGAACTGGCCAATGTTGATGGTCTGACAGGAATCTTCAACCGGCGCTATTTCGACTCTGTGCTCCATGACGAAGTAGCGCGCCATACACGGATGGGAGGCGAATTGTCGGTCGCACTTATCGATGTCGATCATTTCAAGGCCTATAAGGATCATCTGGGCCACCAGGAGGGCGATACTTGTCTGCGCCAGGTCGCGTCCGCCCTGCGCCAAGCCATGCGCCGGCCGGGAGAGATTCTCGCGCGTTATGGAGGCGAAGAATTCGGCGTCGTTGCTCCCAGCATCGGGAGCCCCAATGCCTTGGCCTTCGGCCTCTGGTTGCGAGATGCGGTCACTCAGTTAGGCCTCCCCCACCCGGCGTCCCCCGTTGGCGAAATCGTCACGGTCAGTGTCGGCGTTGTCTCATGCATCCACGGCGTCGAGTGCAACGGAGAGCGCCTTCTGCGATTGGCCGACGGCGCGCTCTATGCCGCGAAACAGGCGGGGCGCAACCGCTGCGTTGCCGTGGAGGGCTGAGCCATGCCGGCGAATCTGCAAGAACATTTCGTACGAATCGGGACAAAGATTCGCAAACGCTCCATCCGCGCCCGACTGTTCGGAAGCATATTCGCCTTCGTGCTGCTTTCCGCCATCCTCGTGGCATATCTCGCCGCCAATGTCGTGCGTTCCAATATGGCGCCACAGATCGGGATGCAGCATGAACTATTGGTTCGCGGGGTCGCAGAACGACTGGATACCGAGCTCGCTCACCGCATCGACGAACTGCGCGGCATCGCCGAGGCCGTGACGCCTGCAGTCACCGGAAACACCGGAACACTGCGCGAACGCGTCCTAATCGTTCCTTCTCTGACCACGCATTTCTGGAATATCGGCATCATCGATAAGCGTGGCAACGTCCTGACCGATGTGCGCGGTACTTCTTCGCGCGGTCTGAACATCGCTTCGCGCCCGCACTTCCAGCGTGCACTGTCGACCAAGCTCCCGGTCGTTTCAGAGCCGCTGAGGACGCCGGCTGGAAAATCGCTCGTGGTCATCACTTTGCCTGTTCTGGTCGACGGTGAAGTAGCGTTCCTGATCGGCGCCGGCGTCGATCTCGAAGGCCACGAAATGTCACGCGCGCTATACGGTGGACAATCCGAACACAAGGATGAGCTGGTGGTGATCAGCGACCTGGGCATGGTTGTCGCCGCAACCGATCCTGCCTGGATCATGCGCAGTCTTCACGACGTGCCCAGCAAAGCAGCCACCGCCCTGACCGCGCTGGGGAACCGCGAAGGTTGGACGGTAGCGAAAGGCGCCGACGGCAACGCCGCCGTGTTCAGTCGGGTACGTCTGAACCAGGCCGGATGGACCGTGCTGGGCACCCATCCATCGCAGACGGCATTGTCAATGCTCGACACGACACAGGCCCAGGCCATCGCCGCTGCAGTCGCCTTGGCCCTGGCGGGCGGCTTGCTCGGCTGGTTACTCGCGCTCCGGGTCATCGATCCGCTGCAGCGGCTGCGTCAGCAAGTTGCAGCCATCGAACGGGGCGCGAGCGATGGCGCACAACTGCGTACCGACCGAAGCGACGAAATCGGAGAATTGAGCAACCAATTCCATCGTCTCATCGAAGCTCACAACGCCAATGAAGCGCGCCTGCGCGAACAGGAATCGTTCGTGCGGAGCCTGCTTGAGGGTGCGCCCGACGCCGTCGTCCTGTGCGATGCCGAGGGCGTGGTGATCGACTGGAATCGCCGCGCCCACGCAATGTTTGGCTGGAGTAGCAGCGAATCGGTCGGACGCAAGGTAGCCGACTTGATTGTTCCTGAGTCGCTGCGCCAAGCCCATCAAGACGGCATGGCTCGTTTTGCCACCAGTGGGACTGGAAAGCTGTTCGGCAACGCGGCGCGCCTCGAGGCCCAACGGCAGGACGGCAGCACTGTCAACGTCGAGTTGTCGCTGGCTGCCATCCCTCAGTCCGGCCCGCCCATCGCGCTGGCATTCATTCGCGACGTGACGCGCCAGATCGAACGCGAGGAACGCATCCTGGTGAGCGAACGGCGACTGCAAATGGTGGCGGACAATGTCCCGGCCCTGATTGCATATGTCGGACGCGACCAGCGCTACGTGTTCTCCAATGCCCACTATCGTACGCTATTGGGCATCGATCCAGCTTCGATGATCGGCAAGCATGTCAGCGAGGTGCTTGGCCCCGAGATGTATGGCCGCATCAGGGATCGCGTCGAGGCGGCCCTGGCCGGCGAGACCGTACACTTCGAAATCAGCAGCGAGCGCCAAGGCCAGACGCTGCACCAGATGACTGACCTGATACCCGACCGCCAACCTGACGGCCAGGTCCAAGGATTCTATACGCTGGTGACCGATATCACCGAGCGCAAGGAAGCGGAACTGAAGCAAGCCGAAAGCGAACAGCGCGCGGCCGCCGCCAGCCGGGCCAAGAGCGAATTTGTGGCCAACATCAGTCACGAGATCCGCACCCCCATGAACGCCGTGTTAGGCATTGCGCAACTGTTGGAAAACACGCCCCTCAGGGAAGACCAGCGCGAGTATCTAAACATCATCCGCGCTTCTGGCCTGTCCCTCATCGCCATCCTCAACGACGTCCTCGATTTCTCAAAGATCGAAGCCGGACGTATGGAGATCGAGCACGAACGCTACGATATCGAGAGCGTGATCGACGGTGTCTCGGCCATCATGGCTGTCAATGCCATCAACAAGGAAGTTGACGTCCAGGTCGGCGTTGGCGCCGAAGTCCCGCGTTTCGTGCTTGGCGATATCGTCCGCATCCAGCAAGTGATCTCCAATCTGGTATCCAATGCCGTCAAATTTACGGATCGTGGGCATGTCGCACTTCAGGTGGAGGTAGTCAACGGAGGGCAGCAGTTGCGTTGGAGCGTCGACGACACTGGCATAGGAATCTCGCGGGAGCAACAAAACCGGATCTTCGACTCCTTTGTGCAGGCCGACACCTCCACCACGCGCAAGTTCGGGGGCTCCGGCCTTGGTCTGGCAATCACCCGCCGCCTGGTACAAATGATGGGCGGAGACATCGACATCATCAGTTCGCCAGGCCAGGGCGCCATGTTCATGGTGACGGTACCGCTTGCGCGCGCGCCAGCACATGCGCTCCCGCGCCCAGTCATTGCCATGATCGTGCTGGTCGACCCCTCCGAGAACGGACGCTCCCTGTTCCTGCGTACGGCGGCGTATTGCGGATTTTCCGCGTATGCCTTCGGAACGGTCGAGGAATTGCTTCACAGCGTGCACCGGAAAGCAGCGGAACTGTCGCTCGTGACACATGTACTGCTGTCTGCGAAGCACATGAAATCCGTGGGCGAAATCTGCGACCGCCTGCAACAAGGCGGCATGCATGCCGACAGCACCGTTTGCATCGTTGCGGCGCCATTCGAACGCCGGGATCTCCCGGTGCTCGGAGCAGTCCATCAAGTCATCAACAAGCCGTTGACGCCAAGGACATTGCGTCAACTGGTGAAACGTACGGTTGAAGATCGGGACGCGCCTGGAAACAGCCAAAACCAGTCTCTGCGGGGCCTACGCATCCTGCTGATTGAAGACAATGAAGTGAACCAGTTGATTGCAAAAGGCATGCTCGCCGACCGTATCGCATCGCTCGAAGTGGCGAATAATGGTAAGGAAGGTGTTGAAACCCTTCGCGCCCGACCGGATGCATTCGATCTTGTGCTGATGGACGTTCAAATGCCTGTTATGGACGGCTACGAGGCCAGCCTGGCGATTCGCAACGAGTTGCACATGGTGCTGCCTATCGTCGCCATGACAGCCGGCGTCATGCAGGAAGAACGGCAGCGCTGCGCCGATGCGGGTATGACGGACTTTGTCGCAAAACCCGTCGTCATGGAGGAATTGCTCGAAGTGTTGAACCGGCACACGTCACCCCTTCAAGGACCGCAACCACCCAATGAACCTGAACAGCCGACACAAGTTGCCGCTGGGGCACCAGCATTCGCTCCGGCGCTGCTGGAGGCGATACTTAAGCGCTCACCGCCGCACCTGCCACAGCTGACCAAGACGGTCCGCGATGGCATCGCACGCGCCAAAACCGAACTACTGAAAATTGACGCCGCCATCAAGGAAGGCGACGCCACGACTGCACAAAAGCTTTTGCATGGCTTGCGCGGGGGATTGGGCACGCTCGGCGCGAAACGTTTTGCCGACGAGACCGTCACGGTGCAGGCAGCGCTTTCCTCTGGCGAAGCAGTTCATTTGGACGTCCTTCGGGAGGCGTTCGACGATTTCGTTTCGGACGTCGAACACTGGCTTGAAACGCACGCCCGCAACGGCGCCGAACTCACCCAATCATCGCCTGATCTCGGTATGGATGCATTCCTGGCGCTGCTGCGTACTCACGACGTTCGCGCAGTCGCTGAATTTTCACGAATCAAGGATAACATCGGCACTCTGTTAAGTACGGCAGAGGTAGAAGCAATTCAGTCCGCCCTCGAACGGTTCGAGTTTGAAACCGCATCGGAACTACTTCATGGCCACCTTACCGCTCCTCGAGGCTGATCGCCGCCGACAGCGCGAAATTCACTATTCAGGGGTGCCCTTCGCGCCGTTCATCGCCAACAACTGCGACCGCCAAGTTCGTGAAAGTTTAAACTTGCACAATAGCCTCGCGGCGTATTGCCGCAAATCTTCGTGAAAGGCCCGATTTCAATTCGATAAGGCACTTAATCGCTTCGCTTCGCTTCGACGTCGCATGTCAAGCGGCGCAGGACCTCCGGCACACGGCTCGCCGGCTGATCGTTACTGGCAACTCGCCCGTCCCGGTACTTCGCGCGATTCGAATACGCAGCGCGCAGTCAGGAACGATTATGACCGTCTGCGATCGCATGAACTGGCAGAAGCGTGTTGTCGCCTGATGGGCATCCTTCCCAAGACGCGCTCAATCACACCGTCTGGGATGCCGCACATGTGCATGTATTGCTTCGCTTTGTCAGTTCCTGCCACCGACTGCACAGCGATACCGCAATCTACACGCTCAGCCATAAGGATATTCGTGCGGCGCGCTGCCGAGGCGACCGTTTCCATGTTGCTCCCCTGTCGATCACAACCTTTCTCATTTTAGGCCTGGTGTGGATGGACGACTATTGGTTTCTCCCCCCAATGTATCGATGCAACGCGCCTAGCCACGCTGCTGTGGAAACACGTACGCGTCCGAGGGATGCGTTTGAAAGATGCAGTATGATTCCATCGTCAGCACAAGAAGGGAAGAAAATGCCGTGTTGGCGATTCCCGTAACAGAATCATTTATGTCTGTTGCACAAAATCATCCAACAACGCGATGTTGTCGCCGGTCCAGACGACGGGTCAAAATAATGTTTGAGAAATTCATCGCGGCCGAACGGCGCCGGCCAACGCCGACAACCTGGGACTTGCTCGCGGCAGTCAGCCAAGGAGAGATCAACGCCCTCGCTGTCGACTTGATTTCATCGTCCGCCAGGTTGGGGGCCGAAACTTCTGTGAGTTATGTTCAAAGATTTGACTCTGGTTTCCTGCCGCGCTAGGCTGATTACATGGCAACATGAAAGGTTCAAAGTGGCAAGTTGGCTCATCAGATACCGCGGCGCGGATCGTATTGAACGAGATGTCGTGGCCAGTGCGGACGAAAGGCCGACTGAGCAACGCGCGGCAATGATCGTGAGCGAATCGCTCTACAACCAATCACGTGCGACCATAATGAATACCGACGGGGTCGTATGCATGTCGCCGCCATATAATTTCGAGATCCTCAGCATTATTCCCGCGCCAGTAGAACCCGGCGCCAAGTGATATCGGCGGTACGTTAATCAATCGCCCGCCGCACTTTAGCGGTGAACTCCCCTCCGAAGGTATTGTTCGCGACATCAACCGACTGCGTCTATTAGTTCATCTAAGACTATTGGCCGTTCAATGTGCCGGTCAAATCCAGTCGCCAGAGCCTGCTGTGCGTTGTGTGGATTCCGTTCAACAAGGCCGATGAACTTTGCGCTAGCACCGTGCGGCGTATTCCGCATGGCAGCGATATTAGCGAAACCCGCGGCCTCCTCCAATCCGATATCGACAATGATGATGTCCGGCAAAAAGTTGCTGAAAATAGACAACGCCTTGCCACCATTCTCCACCCGCACCGCAGTCATGCCATGAAAATTGAAGTGCTCTACCATGGCATCGCCGGCGACAGTGTCGCTTTCGATGATGAGTACACGCCGAGAAAATTGTGAAATCACCTGGCAATCCATCCCCGTTACCGCCCCCCGAAGCATTTGACAATTGATCGCGACGCCGTCGCCTACCCTAGTTATCGGATCAGAATTAAAAGAACCACTTTTCGCGCGATCCAAGGCTACCACACCAGCGGAGAGACCCCATCCGATTCCACAATCGTGTTAGAGACTCCCTCCCACGTGGCTCTAACCATGCCGCAAGATGGCACCGTTTTCTTTGCTTCGATGGAGGGAGTTGAGGTGACGCCTGATTGGAGCAATGGTATTTCCCTGCCTGCCACCATTAATCGTAGCGCAGCGACAACGCGATGGCGTTTACATGTCGGGGCGACGCCGCTATGCTAAAAGTTCAGCCATTTTCCCGAAAAACACAACACTCTGTCGACAAGGAGACGCTAACGTGCGCGTGCTAACTGCGGCAATTCCGGTGGTCAAAGTTCAGGTCAATCCGCCCATTGAGGTCGACCGTACCACGGTATATGTTTACCAGCACGTGAATCGCAAGTCACTCGTCCCGCGTCCACCAGAAAAGATCTACTTTGCCGTCACCGAAGGCGAAGAGCTCCGGGTCGACAGAGCGCCCGATTGGGATATCGCCCTCGAAGGCTTTGAAAAGGCTTTTCGTGACGATGCGGGAAATGCCTACATCGCCGTTGAGTCGATGAGCAAAATCAATCGCATCTTGAATTTCGCGCCAGTGGACATCGTTTTGCGACCACCAAAGACCAGCGCAGTCAAACGCTAAAATAGCCTGACCTGCCGACGCCTACCCCTTCGAGGTGGCTTCCGGCCGCATCTACCGACGCTTCGTTTGCGTGCCGGCGCCGCAAGCTCAATTCAAGTGAGGGAAATATATGGGACGCCCCGACCGCAGTGGCGGCCTCCTCGCAATACCCGAACTGCCCCACGAACGTCAAGGCTTCCTCGGCAATTACACCGTGTAAGTTCCTGCCCTGGAATGTCGCGCAAAACAAGTTCGGCTGAATGACTTCAATGAAGTCAACCAGGTTCGCCAGATCGTAGTGCACGATCAGTCCACCCAAATACGCCTCGCGATGCGGTTGCGTCCAATCCGGATCACCAAGCAACTCCCGTACTTCCGTCGCGGTCATGCCAAACAGGATTGGCCCGACGCCAGTACGCGCGCAAATTTCGAAATTCACGTCCATGGAAAACTACTTTCGTCGAGGTGGCAAATGGGTGTGGATCAAACAACACTGAGTACTAGCAAAGCACTACTTTGAAAGCGACTCCAGCGATTGGAACGCAGCTATGAATCCTCGTTCCTCGTCCTGGCCGACGCTGACCGACTTGTACCCTCGCCTGGTCTCTGCGATCACAACAGAACGGTTGCCTCGATGGCGGAGCACGAACGGTCGATCATTTTCACTGGCACGCGCGAAAGCCAAGGCCGCGGACATGGGGTCGCTAAAACATATGCCCCGCTGGCCACTCTTGGCCACCACGGTGTACGCCGGCCCTTCCAGATGCGCGCTGTTCGCCACCAGGCTATGGACGTTATCCATTCAATCCCTCACCATTCAAGCTGACGTTCAAACATCAGGCGCCGCAATTGTTCACCGCTGATCAAGGCGATACGGCTTTCGCGCATGGCCTCGCGCACCGCACCGCCACTACGCCCGGTATGGACCAGCATCCCACCGTCGAAATTGCCGCGCCGGATCGCGTGTGCAAACGCCAATACATGTTGCAGATCAATATGCCCACTATACCGCTTAACCTGTACTGCAATCCAGCCATGTGTCGGGGTCCATACAACACCGTCCACACCGCCATCGCCCGAATACCGACGACTACGCAATACAAGGGCACCAGCATCTTCCAATGCCGACATCACTACTTCCTCAAAGACGAGCGCATCTACCTTGCGCAAATAGCTGAAGCACCGTCCCGCCATTCCCGGTTCCGAGAAACCACGGATCGCGCGCAAGACTTGCCGCGAGCGACGAACGTTACGCACGTGCTTGTGCAATCCAGCCAGCCGGAATGCATTGACCAGCCGCGACAGCAGGCGAATGCATATGCGCAACCAGACAGATGGCGACGTATGCTTGCACGACGCCCCCAGCGTACGAATCGACCCGTTCATATTGGACTTACCTCCGCCGTGGGTTTGTCAGGCTCCGCCATGCGGGGCGAACCGAGGTAGGCGTTACTGATCTGCGGGCGGTTGTGTCCCAGCTGGCGCGCGACCTGGCGGTATGCTTCCTCCATTGCTGTGTGATCGACAACAGCCTCTCCGCCCTGCACCGGCGGCTTCAGGCCTGAAATCTCGAAATACAGATCGCCCGCGAACTGATGCCGCAGGCCATGCGGCGTCACCCCAAGCTCCCGCTTCGTCAATCCAACCTGGCGTACCACGTTCGAAAAATGATCGAGTGATTGCTTCAGCGTCAAACCAGGGCGGCCAATGTGGCCGCGCTTGCCATGCGCTAAACCCTCGGCCTCGGCCAGCGCCAAACGCTGTTCGTCGGTACGCACCGCCGTGTAGCGCAACCTACCGCCTTTGGTCCCTCGCTTGATGCGCAGGAAGCTCAGGTAACGTTCGCCCGGCGGATGGCGAGCCGGCATGGCATGGGCTGGTACTTCGGCGTCGCGCGGACAGAACATCACTGCCTCCTTGCGGCGCAGCCCGAATGCCATCATCAACTGCAATTGAACAGCGACGTGCTTATCGATATTCGCCACGCGTTCGATAGCTTCCCTGCCATCTACGCCATTTCCGACCCAGCCCATGTCACGCTTCGCGCAGTAAGTCCGTGTCACCAGCGTGCGATCGTCCACGTAGTTCTGTGCAGTCCGGATCAGCCCCGGCTTGCCGATCCATTCCGAGTAAGCGCGTAGAAAACTCAGCTGCTGCTGGATATACGCCGCGCTATACGGCTTCGTGGGGCGCGGCACCGTAACGATTGCCGGGCGGATGTTCATCGGTTCCGGCCTCGCCGTCCAATACGCCATCAGCGAATGAATATGGCGCTCCGAAAAATTTCTCGGGCGCGCGCGGTGACCGAGTTGATGCAGCAGGACGAATATCCGGAATAGCCCTTGCCTTCGTGCGTTGCGCGTGGCATAAGAAATCAGCTTGTTCCGGTCCTTATGCCGATCGTTGAAGCGCTCAATGATTTCCTTCAGTTCGACTTTCCAGCTCTTTTCGCCCTTCATCATCCACCTCCAAACATCTGATATGAACAAAACGCGCAGCATTGCCGCAGCCATGCGATGAATGGCTGCGACCAGGTCATGGGTATGCGTGCCTCCGTCGCCCGCCAGTACAGGCGCCGTAGTCGGATAAAGTGTTTGCTTACGCTTGGCAGCTTAAAAACGCTTATGACGCTGACCGGTGAATTTCGCCACTGAGGTCAGCCCCGCTACTTGAGCGAGCAATACCGCGCACCGCGCGGCAAAGTCATTGGTGTGTCGGCCCTATCGGCATCGCGACACGAATCACTCCCAATCATGGTTATCCTTGGCCCTACCACCGGGCCACTTCATGATGACGAACGTACTAAGGTGTCCAGGGCTTCTATGGCCCCATCACACCAGAGCACCGCGAGCGGTGACCGAACGAGAGAGAGAGTGCATCGATTTGACCGAGCCCTGCCAGGGCTCCAGCGTCCCAGCACGAGACTGGGGCAAGCGTCGACGCGCCATGGCGTCAGAGTGCACGAACGTCACGACGACGGGTTCACCCATTCGGATAACCGATCATGAGGATGATCGAGAAGGAAAAGAGTTGAGGCAACCTCAGGCGCACCTGGTGCAGCTCAAATTATCGGAATGACCTGGGCCAGGACGGCCACAGCTTGAAAGACAACGACCAAAAGGCAGGTGACGACTGCGCCGGGCTGTATCGAGGCCAGCGCCGCATTGAGAACACGATGTTCATGGAAGCGGGTCCAGACAGTGTCCACAGAATAGGAAAGGAACTTGCCGATGTCAAGGCTGGAGAAGGCACCGAAATATTGTAGATTTAGGCCCAAATTAATGTGTAATCGCACGTATGCGAAGTTCACCCCTATGAAAGGCGCAAAAGTAGGATACCTCTGATTGTAGCGGGTGTGCTCTGCAATCCCGACTCTGGCCTCTTCATTGACCTCCATGACGTCATCCTCTTCGCCCACGGAACAATCCCGGTTCAATTCACTCGTTGCCGCGGACGTATTCGCACTCAGTCATTATCCCCAGCACAGACGCGGTTCAAGCGCGGAACGACTCCAGTGCAACTCTCCCACGAAAGTGGCCCCCAACCGCCCTGCTTTCACGTGGAATCGGGTCACGACATTCGGTAAGGTAGTCCCATTGTGAACAGGAGGACCGAATGGATCCAGTAGTCCGGGCTGTTGACGTAGGTCGCGGCAATACAAAGTACATTGCCGATATTCGTAACGGCGAACCAGTATGCGCGATGTTTCCGTCCCAGGCACACCCCAGCGAGACGGCCTATGAAGTTGATGGGTGGGGGACAAGCCGCAAGACTGTTAGCATCCCTGTCGACGGCCTGGTATATGAGGTCGGGCCTGACGTTCATCTTGCCGCTGACGTGTTCAATTCAAACGTATTGCAGCACGACCGATATGCTGAGACGCCAGAGTATCTTGCGCTTGTTCTTGGAGCGCTGCACTTCATGCAGGTCGACGCGGTCGACCTCCTCATCGTCGGACTGCCAGTCGCCACCTTCAAACTAAAACGCCATGTCTCTGCACTTGAGCGGCGTCTCACGGGCGAACACGAACTTGGCAAGGGTCGCAAGGTCCTGGTCCGTCGCGTCAAAGCCATCGCACAGCCTGCCGGAGCCCTGATGTACTACGGCCTGATACAGAATCGCGTTGCACAACTGCGCAAGGAGCGCAGCCTGATCGTCGACCCTGGTCGCCGCACGTTCGACTGGATCGTCACCCAGGGCATGCAACAGATCGACAAGCGCAGCCACTCCGTGCCACGCGGTATGCACGACGTCCTGCAGGCTCTCGTAGAGGGGATCAGCCGCAACACCGGCGCGCATTACCGGGAATACGAAATGGTCGACACGGCACTGCGCTCGGGTAAAAAGCTCATGGTGTTTCAGCAGGAGTATGACCTATCGCAGCACCTGCCACTGGCACGCAAGGTCCCCGAGCAAGCGGTCGCTGAAATGATGCACTACGTTGGCGACGCAGGCGATATCCGGAATATCGTCCAGGTCGGAGGCGGTGCGTTCTTCTACAAGCCTGCATTGAAGGCCGCGTTCCCAAACCACACACTGCACGAACTCAAAGATCCGATCTTCGCTAATGTCAAAGGCTTTCAGTATGCCGGCTTGGAGCTCGCAAAAACGCTAACAGGGTCCAGATCGTTGGACGCGGCCCCACGCTCCAACGGCAATATCACCTCGGAGGGATAAGCAATGGCCCGAACACTCCGCATCACGTTTGAACTTGAGGAGGCTGACAACCCGCCGCTATTTCATGACCTGATCCAATTTCCCAAAGGGCCACGCCGCGTCAACCGGCTTCGAACGCTTGCGCATGCCGGGCTTCTCGCGCAATCGGCGCCGCCCGAGCAATCAGGCTACGCAACTACCTCCGCCCTTCCACGGTCCGACAGTGCTACACAAGCCGCCTCGCTCGAACTATTTGGTCCGGCGTTCGATACCTGACCACTACCATGCCTAATCACATCCATGCTTCGCGCAGAACGGAACGCCAAACGGCATCGCAGCTGGCCGAAATGGGCTATTGTGAGCGCAAGGTTCTGTTAAGCCATCTCTATGGTGAGCGCAGCAATACTATACGGTCAACGCTCCAGTTGCGAGGCATCGCGGAACATCAACGATTCTTCTTACAGGCGTTGCGGGATGAACGACATGTCGCTTTTGACGATCTCTCAGGCAGCGCCGGCCAGGCCCAACCGGCAGCCGGATTCCTCGGTCGCTTGTTCGTCCTGGTGGCCGCACTTTTTTCACGATCCAGAAGAAGCGGATGAAATGCGGCGGCCCTCGTTTTCACGATCAATCTTGGCGTTCAAATGCGCAATTATCTCGACTGTACGAACGTTCATTGTCCGGTGCCGACGCCCTCAATGGCTGCCAGTTGAACTTGCCGGGTCCAAGATTGCATTCGCCGAAAAGACCTTTTCGATGCACCATCCGGTGAGACTGCTCGCCCGAATCGACCGTGCTTACGACAATGGCTTAGTCATCGTTCTACTCGAACTGAAGGTCAGGCGCTCCGTTCGCGTCTACCAATCCGACGTCATCGAGCTTTCTGCACAGCGCGCTGTATTACGATCCAGCACCGGACGTGAAGTCGCACCTTACGGATTCGTTCTCTTGCTCCATCCAATCACCCGCCGGAAAAGCGTTCACAAAGTCACCTTGCTCTCCGCCGGTGAGGTTGCCACGCTAGCGATCCGCCGCTTTCAACTGATCGATGGTTTGGTGGCGGCACGCGGGCCGCGAAATTCGGCAATCTGCGGGACATGTGAGTACGCAAGGGAATGCGCTGACGCATTCACTGCATCCCGGACCGGGTGAATCCCACCTGGCCGCGGGCACACCACCCCTGCAGGTCATCGCTACGCTCGCATAGGTTTTCCCGATAGAAGTCGGAGTCCTTTCGCTCGAGGACCATCATCACTTCGCGCTAACGCTTTCGCCAGCAACATCAATCTCGTTGTGCTGCCCTGCCCGCACGCGCGCTAGCAGGCCCTGCGCTTCAATGCGGTAACGAAGAATTGACACAAAGTACGTTGTCAGAAAGTCCAACTTGCATTTTCATTTCGGATGGAACATCGAAAGACTGCAATTCTCAGACAGCGAACCAGTCGAGAGAACGCATATCGTGCATCATTTCCGAAGTTGGTATATGATGACCATCATGCGAACAAAATTGACCTATCCAGGTACGAAGCGCGTACCCCAAAGCCGCAAGGAAGCGACGCACGACCGTATCGTTGAGGTGGCTGCGCGCGCCATCCGGCGCAGCGGTTACGCAGGCACTGGGGTGGCGGACATCATGAAAGAGGCCGGGCTCACGCACGGCGGCTTTTACGCACACTTCGCCTC
>Ga0209565_1000220_pt1 | contig 64333 bp, 64 predicted proteins | sample Araplaol_mTSA_r2_2_FD_184283 | JGI IMG/M metagenome (GOLD analysis project Ga0209565, IMG submission 184283) | Arabidopsis root microbial communities from North Carolina, USA - plate scrape MF_Col_mTSA_r2 (SPAdes) (version 3) | ecosystem: Host-associated > Plants > Roots > Endosphere | place... | reverse complement strand
AGACGATCGACCAGGACACTGCCGAGCTGCTCGTGACCGAATTCGGCCACAACCTGCAGCGCGTCAGCGAAAGCGACGTGGATCTCGACGTGGCCGAGGCCGATGCCGAGGACACGCTGCAGCCGCGCGCACCGGTGGTGACGATCATGGGTCACGTCGACCACGGCAAGACCTCGCTGCTCGATGCCCTGCGCGGCACCGACGTGGTGAAGGGCGAGGCCGGCGGCATCACCCAGCACATCGGCGCCTATCAGGTCACGCTGAAGGACAAGTCGAAGATCACCTTCCTCGATACGCCGGGCCACGAGGCGTTCACCCAGATGCGCGCCCGCGGTGCCGACATCACCGACATCGTCGTGCTGGTGGTCGCCGCGAATGATGGCCTGATGCCGCAGACGATCGAGGCGATCAATCACACCAAGGCGGCGGGCGTGCCGATGATCGTGGCGATCAACAAGATCGACCTCGACAGCGCCAACCCGCAGCGCGTGCGCGAGCGTCTGCTCGAGCATGAAGTGATCGTCGAGGAGATGGGCGGCGAAACGCAGGACGTCGAAGTCTCGGCGCTCAAGAAGATCGGCCTCGATCAGCTGATCGAGAAGATCCAGCTCCAGGCCGAACTGCTCGACCTCAAGGCCAATCCGGACCGCGAGGCCGAAGGCACGGTGATCGAGGCGAAGCTCGACAAGGGCCGGGGCCCGGTCGCCACCGTCCTTGTCAACCGCGGTACGCTGAAGGTCGGCGACGTGTTCGTCGTCGGCGCCGAGAGCGGCAAGGTCCGTGCGCTGGTCAACGACAAGGGCCAGCAGGTCAAGGAAGCCGGTCCTTCGGTTCCGGTCGAGATCCTCGGTCTCTCCGGCGTGCCGATGGCGGGCGATCCGCTGCAGGTCGTCGAGAACGAGGCACGTGCCCGCGAAGTCGCCGAGTACCGCTCGGGCGTGGCGCTCCAGAAGCGCACGACCAACGCACCGGCCAGCCTCGAGAGCATGTTCTCGGCGCTCAAGGAAAAGCAGGCGATGGAATATCCGCTGGTCGTCAAGGCGGATACCCAGGGCACGGTCGAGGCGATCGTCGCGGCGATCAACAAGATCAGCACCGACGACATCAAGGCGCGCGTGCTCCATTCGGGCGTGGGCGGCATCACCGAGAGCGACGTGTCGCTCGCCGGCGCCGCCGGTGCCCCGATCATCGGCTTCAACGTGCGTCCGAACGCCAAGGCGCGCGAGATCGCCGAGCGCAACAAGGTCGCGTTCAAATATTATGACGTGATCTACGACCTGACCGACGAGATCCGTGCCGGCATGGCCGGCCAGCTCGGTCCGGAAGCGTTCGAAACCGTCGTCGGCCGCGCCGAGATCAAGGAAGTCTTCTCGGCGGGCAAGCACGGCAAGGCCGCCGGTCTGCTGGTCACCGAAGGTGCGATCCGCAAGGCGCTCAAGGCGCGCATCACCCGGGACGATGTCATCATCTACCAGGGCGAGATCGCCTCGCTGCGCCGCTTCAAGGACGATGTCGCCGAAGTGCGCGCCGGCCTGGAGTGCGGTGTGACGTTCAGCCAGAACTTCACCGACATCAAGGCGGGCGACTATCTCGAAACCTTCGAAGTCGAGATGCGCGAGCGCACGCTGTAATCAACTCCCTCACCCCGCTTGCGGGGAGAGGGTCGGGGAGAGGGGGCTATCGAGGGCGCAATGCACTTGCCCCTCTCCCCGGCCCTCTCCCCTGAAGGGGAGAGGGAGATATGAACTCGATCTTCGACGATTTCCCGTCGCCTTCCTCGGCCCGGCTGCTCGGCTGGGAGATGAAGGGGTTCGACGCGGAAGCGCGGACGATCGAGATCGGCTTCCAACTCGACGATCGCTTCCTCAATCCCGCCGGCACGGTGCAGGGCGGGTTCCTGGCGGCGATGCTCGACGATACGCAGGGGCCCTGCCTGTTCGCGGCGAGCGAAGGCACGGTATATGCGCCGACGATCGACTTCCATGTCGTCTGCCTGAAGCCGGCATTGCCCGGGCGCTTCACCGGCAGGGGCAGGGTGGTGAGCCTGGGCAAGACGATCGCCGTCACCGAGGCGGAATTGTTCGACGAAGGCGGCAACATGGTCGCCCGCGGCACCTTCACGGGCCGCGTGATGCAGGGCGCGATGGCGCGCCGGGGTGAGAAATGAAGACCACGACCACCACCGAGGAACGCTCCGTCCGCGTGCTGCGCGTCGGCGAGCAGGTGCGCCACATCCTGAGCGAGATCCTGCAGCGCGGCGAAGTGCATGACGATGTGCTGGCCAAGCACCTGGTGTCGATCACCGAAGTGCGCATGTCGCCCGACCTGCGCCACGCCACCGTCTTCGTGAAGCCGCTGCTCGGCAAGGACGAGGAAGTGGTGATCAAGGCGCTGCGCACCAACACCGCCTATCTCCAGCGCGAAGTCGCCGCCCGGGTGAAGATGAAATATGCCGCCAAGCTCAAGTTCCTGGCGGACGAGAGCTTCGACGAGGGCAGCCATATCGACAAGCTGCTCCGCTCGCCGGAAGTGGCGCGCGACCTGGGTGATACCGACGAGGATTGATTCCGTCGCCAGGCGGCGCATGATCGCATCATGCGCGTGCTGATCCTCTGCCTCCTCACTTGTGCCTTCTGGGTGCTGCCGGCGCATGCCCAGGTCGGCGCGCTCCAGACTGACTGCAAGCTCGGCGGGCAGGGCAGGGCGGGTTATCAGTTCGTTGCGACCTGTCCCGGCCGGGCCCGCTCGCCGGACGGGCGCTTCGCCGTGGTCCAGCGCGCCTATCGGGATCGGCAGCCGCCGATCGAACTGCGTGACGCGAATAACCGGCTGGTCGCCACCTTGCCCAGCCTCAGCGACGACATGCCGTTCACCGTCCATTGGGCGCCCAATTCGCGTTGGTTCTTCGTCAATCACCATGTCGGCTCGTTCATGGACGTGCTGCGCATCTTCGAGATCGCGGACGGCAAGCCGATCGAGCGCCCCGCGCTGGTTCGGTCTGCGGTAAAGATCGCGTCGCGGCGCTATCCCTGCCTGCGTCCGGACATGATTCTGCCCAGTGGCACCCGCTGGACGCGGGGCGGCGGCGCGATCGTGCTGGTGACGATCAGCCGCGCCGATGCATGCAGCGCGGAGTACGCGAGAAGGCCCGGCAGCTGGCAACCGCTCTGGATGATCGGCGATGTACGGACCGGAAGGGTGGAAGCGCGCTCGATTCAGGTGGAGCGCAGCGATACCGGCCTGCGCGAACCGCGCGGGGGGCTTTACTCGCGGCGCTGACCCTCGGAAGAAGCGGCCATGGCCAAGCTCTATTTCTACTATGCCTCGATGAACGCGGGCAAATCGACCACGTTGCTGCAGGCCGATTTCAACTATCGCGAGCGCGGCATGCGCACCTTGCTGTTCACCGCCGGCATCCATGACCGCGGCGGCAAGGGCGTGATCGATTCGCGGCTCGGCATCAGCGCGGTCGCGACGCCCTTCGAGGAAGCGACCGACCTGCGCCGCATCGCCGAGGACGAGCATTACAAGTCGCCGCTCGCCTGCATCCTGGTCGACGAGGCGCAGTTCCTTTCCGCGAGCCAGGTCCGTCAGCTCGCCCATCTGGCGGACGAAGTGGGCATCCCGGTACTCTGCTACGGCCTGCGTACCGATTTCCAGGGCGCGCTGTTTCCCGGCTCGGCCGAGCTGCTCGCGCTCGCCGACTCGCTGGTCGAGATCAAGTCGGTCTGCGAATGCGGGCGCAAGGCGATCATGAACCTGCGCGTCGATGGCGAGGGCAATGCCGTGCGCCAGGGCGAGCAGCGCGAAGTCGGCGGGAACGAGCGCTATGTCGCCTTGTGCCGCCGGCATTTCATGCAGCGTACAGCCTGAGTACAGCCGCAAGTATTATACAAGGCGGCAAGGGAGTGCCCCACATCGGTCTCCGGAAGGAGATGAACCATGTTCCGCAAGACTATCCTCGCCTGCGCGCTGCCCGCGCTATTCCTCGCCACCGCTGCCTCGGCGCAGCAAGCGGGGCCGACGCCCGGCCCCAAGTCGGGCGAGCAGGCGACGATCCCGTTCTTCACCCAGAGCGACATCCGCACCTTCGAGCCCACCGGCTATGGCGACGGCGTCTATGTCCAGGATTCCCGGCGCAACTGGTATTATGTCTCGTTCTTCGGCCGCTGCGACAACCTGCCCTGGTCGATCGGCGTCGGCTTCAAGACTTTTCCGGGTGCCGCGCAGATCGATCGCGGCGACACGATCTTCGCCGGGCGCGAGCGCTGCCAGATCGCCAACATCGTCCATAGCGGCCCGCCGCCGGTGAAGCCGAAAAAGGCGAAGAAGGCCAAGCCGGCCGCCTGATGCTGGCCCTGTGCCCGCGGCTCCGCTAGGGCGCCGCGGATGCACGGCTGGATCATCCTCGACAAACCCCTGGGCCTGGGCTCGACGCAAGGCGTGAGCGCGGTCAAGCGCGCGCTGCGCGACGGCAAGTACGGCAAGTTCAAGGTCGGTCATGGCGGCACGCTCGACCCGCTGGCCACGGGCGTGCTGCCGATCGCGCTGGGCGAGGCGACCAAGCTGGCGGGGCGGATGCTCGACAGCGACAAGGTGTATGATTTCACGATCTGCTTCGGCGAGCAGACTGACACGCTCGATCTCGAGGGCAAGGTGATTGCCACTTCGGAGGTGCGCCCCACGCTTGCCCAGCTGGAGGCGGTGCTGCCGCGCTTCACCGGACCGATCGAGCAGGTGCCGCCCGCCTATTCGGCGCTCAAGGTCGATGGCGAGCGCGCCTATGACCTCGCCCGGGCCGGGGAAGAGGTGACGCTGGCGAGCCGCGCGGTCACGATCCATTCCCTTCAATTCCTCCCCGAGCTTGTCTCGGGGAGGGGGACCATCGGCGAAGCCGATGGTGGAGGGGCTGGTACAGCCGGTGCTGACGCACCGCCCCTCCACCACGCCGCTGAAGCGGCGCGGTCCCCCTCCCCGAGCGAGCTCGGGGAGGAATTGGATGCGGTCACCCTTCGCGCCCATGTCTCCAAGGGCACCTATATCCGCTCCCTCGCGCGCGACATCGCGCTGGCGCTCGGCAGCGTCGGCCATGTCACGATGCTGCGCCGGGTGAAGGCCGGTCCCTTCACCCTGGATTCCGCGATTTCGCTGGACAAACTGGACGAAGCCGCTAAGGGCCGCTCCCTTGAACAACTTCTCCTGCCACTGAGGGCGGGGCTGGACGACATCCCGGCTCTATCCCTCACCCCCGACCAGGCAGGGCTGCTCCGACAGGGGCAGGTTCTGGCCGGGATCGCCAAGGAAGACGGCCAATATTTCGCGTGCCTGGGGGACACCCCGATCGCGCTGGTGGAGGCTCTATCCGGTCAAATCCGGGTCGTCCGCGGCTTCAATCTTTAAGCGATGTCGAAGGAAAGACCATGTCGATCACTGCAGAGCGCAAGGAAGCGCTGATCAAGGAACACGCCCGCGGCGGCACCGACACCGGCAGCCCGGAAGTGCAGATCGCGATCCTCTCGGAGCGCATCGCCAACCTGACCGAGCACTTCAAGACGCACGCCAAGGACAACCATTCGCGTCGCGGCCTGCTCATGCTGGTCAACAAGCGCCGTAGCCTCCTCGACTATCTGAAGAAGAAGGACGAGGGTCGCTACACCGACCTCATCGCGAAGCTCGGTCTTCGCAAGTAACCGGAAAGGCGGCCTTCGGGTCGCCTTTTTGTCATCCCGGCAGGCTAGTGCCGGCGTCAGGCTCCCACGCAGCGGAGCAGACGGGGGATCGGCAATTCGGCCAGTCCCACGAGCCACGTACGGCTCTCTCCATAGGCCCCCGCTGCATCGGGCAGCGGGTGTGAAGGAAAAACAATGTTCGACAAGAAGACTGTATCGATCGAGTGGGGCGGCAAGACGCTGACTCTCGAAACGGGCAAGGTTGCCCGCCAGGCCGACGGCGCGGTGATCGCGACCCTCGGCGAGACCGTGGTGCTCTGCGCCGTGACGGCCGCGAAGAGCGTGAAGGAAGGCCAGGACTTCTTCCCGCTGACCGTCCACTATCAGGAAAAGTTCAGCGCTGCCGGCCGCATCCCCGGCGGCTTCTTCAAGCGTGAGCGTGGCGCGACCGAGAAGGAGACCCTGGTCTCGCGTCTCATCGACCGCCCGATCCGCCCGCTGTTCCCGGAAGGCTTCTACAACGAGATCAACGCCATCGCTCAGGTGCTGAGCTATGACGGCGAGAACGAGCCCGACATCCTCTCGATGGTCGCCGCCTCGGCCGCGCTCACCATCTCGGGCGTGCCCTTCATGGGCCCGATCGGCGCGGCCCGCGTCGGCTATGTCAATGGCGAGTATGTCCTGAACCCGACCGACGCCCAGGTTGCCGAGGGCGAGCTCGATCTCGTCGTCGCCGCTACCTATGACGCGGTGATGATGGTCGAGTCGGAAGCCAAGGAGCTTTCGGAAGAGATCATGCTCGGCGCCGTGCTGTTCGCGCACGACGCCTGCCGCGAAGTCGTCAAGGCGATCGTCAAGCTGGCCGAGCAGGCTGCCAAGGATCCGTGGGAAGTCGCGTCGTCGGACGACAACGCCAAGCTCAAGGCCTCGATCAAGAAGCTGATCGGCAAGGACATCACCGCCGCCTACAAGCTGACCGACAAGTCGGCCCGCTCGAACGCGCTCAACGAAGCGCGCGCGAAGGCGAAGGCGCAGTTCGCTGCCGACGGCCTGACCCCGCAGGAAGTCATGGCCGGCATCAAGCTGACCAAGAAGCTGGAAGCCGAGATCGTCCGCACTGCCATCCTCAAGGACGGCAAGCGCATCGACGGCCGCACCACCACGCAGATCCGCCCGATCGAGGCGGAGACGCACTTCCTTCCGCGTGCGCACGGCTCGGCTCTGTTCACCCGCGGCGAGACCCAGACGATCGCGACCGCGACGCTCGGCACCAAGGACGCCGAGCAGATGATCGACGGCCTGGGTGGCCTGTCGTACCAGAACTTCATGCTGCACTATAACTTCCCGCCCTATTCGGTCGGCGAAGTCGGCCGCTTCGGTGCGCCGGGCCGCCGCGAAGTCGGCCACGGCAAGCTGGCATGGCGCGCGCTGCACCCGGTGCTGCCGTCGAAGGAGGACTTCCCCTACACGATCCGCCTGACCAGCGACATCACCGAGTCGAACGGCTCGTCGTCGATGGCGTCGGTCTGCGGCGGCAGCCTCGCGATGATGGACGCCGGCGTGCCGATCAAGCGTCCGGTCTCGGGCATCGCCATGGGCCTGATCCTCGAAGGCAAGGACTTCGCGATCCTGTCGGACATCCTGGGTGACGAAGATCACCTCGGCGACATGGACTTCAAGGTGGCGGGCACGTCCGAAGGCATCACCACGATGCAGATGGACATCAAGATCGCCGGCATCACCAAGGAGATCTTCGAGGCGGCGCTGAACCAGGCCAAGGAAGGCCGTGCGCACATTCTCGGCGAGATGAACAAGGCGCTGTCGGCTACCCGCAGCGAACTGTCGGCGCATGCACCGCGCATCGAGACGATCACGATCGACAAGTCGAAGATCCGTGACGTCATCGGCACCGGCGGCAAGGTGATCCGCGAGATCGTCGCCACCACCGGCGCCAAGGTCGACATCGACGACGAGGGCGTGATCAAGATCAGCTCGTCGGACCTGACCCAGATCGAAGCCGCCAAGAACTGGATCCTCGGCATCGTCGAGGAAGCCGAAGTCGGCAAGATCTACACCGGCAAGGTCGTCAACCTCGTCGATTTCGGTGCCTTCGTGAACTTCATGGGCGGCAAGGACGGCCTCGTCCACGTCTCGGAGATCAAGAACGAGCGCGTCGAGAAGGTCTCGGACGTCCTGAGCGAAGGCCAGGAAGTCAAGGTCAAGGTCCTCGAGATCGATCCGCGCGGCAAGGTCCGCCTGTCGATGCGCGTCGTCGACCAGGAGACCGGTGCCGAGCTCGAAGACACCCGCCCGGCCCGCGAGCCGCGCGAGGGTGGCGATCGTGGTCCGCGCGGTGACCGTGGCGACCGTCGTCGCGACGGCGGCCGTGGCGGCGACCGTGACCGTGGTCCGCGCCGCGAGGGCGGTGACCGCGGCGATCGTGGTCCGCGCGGCGAAGGCGGCGATCGCGGCCCGCGCAGCGGCGACCGTGGCCCGCGCCGCGAGCGCTCGGAGTCGAAGGACGAGGGCGGCGAGGACATCGGCCTGCCGGCGTTCCTCACCGGCAGCGACGACTGATCGCCAGCAGTAAATCTGCAGAATAATGAAGGGGCTCGGGAAACCGGGCCCCTTTTTCATTTCGGGGCAAGACGAAAACGCATCCTGGTACAGATGCATGAAAAATTCACTGGACCGATGAACTACGCGTTTCTATCCGACGAAAATCGCCTGCTTTCAAAGGGGAGGGGCGATCAGTTCTTGCGTTGGCTAGGAACTTAAAGGGGGACTTCAATGAACAAGTTTTTCGCGGCTGCGGCTGCCACGCTTCTGCTCGCGCCGATTTCGGCTTTCGCGCAGGACGAGGCGCCCGCGCATGACTTTGCCGGCCCGCGCATCGAGGCACGCCTCGGCTATGAGACGCCGACGGTCAGCGACGGCAGCGGCGGCATCTGGAAGATCGGCAGCGCCGTTTCCTATGGCGGCGAGATCGGCGTCGACGTGCGCGCCGGCAAGAATGTCGTGGTCGGCCCCTATGCCAATTACGAATTCTCGAGCGTCTCGCTGTGCGACGGCGGCATCTGCCTCGAAGAGACCGGCAACCTCAGCGTCGGCGGCCGCCTGGGCTTGGTCGTCGGCGACAAGTCGCTGGTCTATGTGAAGGCCGGCTATGCGAGCATGACGCTCAAGGGCACCCTGGGTGGCCAGTCGGATTCGGAGAGCAAGGGCGGCGTTCAGGGCTCGATCGGCTTCGAATTCGGCCTGGGCAAGAAGGCCTATGCCTTCCTCGATGCCAGCTATGCCGACTACGGCAAGTTCTACGCCATCAACCTGCAGCGCCGTCAGGTCGCGGGCGGCGTCGGCATCCGCTTCTGATCGACCGGCTCGATTGAATGCAAGGGGGGCGTCCGGCAACGGGCGCCCCTTTTCCGGAGGGCTCGGGAGATGGCGCCATTTTGGTGCTCTTCCCGGTTTGTCAGTGGCTTGCCCGGCCTTGTTAAGCATGTCAGTGGCACGTCGTGTCCGCGGTGGGGAAGCGATGCGGGCAAAAGGGGGTTCCATGCACAAGTCGATGGGGTTCGGCGGGCTGTTGTTGCTCGCCGCCTGTTCCGGAGGGGCCGATTCCAGCGGGGGCAGCGTCTCGGGACCGCCGCCGCTGCCGACGCTGAGCGTCACGCTCGACCGCACCGCGCAGAGCCAGGCTGCCAGCGAGACCGACAGCCGGGCGAGCTTCTCCTTCGTCGCTACCTATAGCGGCAGCACCGACGCGGCGATCTATCCCCAGCTGAGCTTCGACGGCACCGTGCTTGCCCAGACCGGCAGCACCGTACAGTCGGGCAAGAGCTATACGGTCTCGCTCCAGAGCCTGGCCGATCTCGGCGCCGAGCCGCGCTCGGGCGACGTCACCTTCCGCCTCTGCCGCGACGCGGCCTGCACGGAGGTGTATCCCGGCTCGACCCAGACCTTCCGCTACACGCTGGACGTGAAGCTGCTCGACTGGGAGATGTTCCAGCGCAACGCGGCGCACACCGCCTATGTCCATGCCAGCTTCGATCCGGCCAGGATCGCCAAGCTGTGGGACAAGACCTTCACCGATACCGGCACGTTCAGCCCGGTGGCGACCAGGGGCGACACCGTGTTCGTCACGCGCAGGGCGGTGAACACCAGCGTCTATGCGCTGGACGGCGCGACGGGTACGCAGCGCTGGGCCTATGATATCGGTCCGGTCTACAGCGCGGGCGGGCCGACGGTGACCGGCGACCAGCTGCAGATCGTCTCGATGATCTCGTCCTCGGGCAGCAACCGTATCGTCACGCTCGACACAAATGGCCAGTTCGTCCGGAACTCGCTGTTCGCAGCGCAATGGTCGACCTTTGCCCAGCCGACGGCGATCGGGCGGGAGCTCTATCTCGCCTCGGGCTATTACGGGAACGTGGTCTATGGCTATGACCTCGACAGCGGCGCTTCGCGCTGGACGGCGAACGGCGTGTCCGGAAGGGTCTGGGACGGCGCGGTGACCGCTGCCGACAGCCAATATGTCTATTATTATTCGGGCAGCCTCGACGTCTTCCGCCGATCGGACGGCAGTCTGGTCAAGAGCATCGCCGATCCCTTCTGGGTCTGGAACGGCTATAGCTATGCCGGCGGCCCGATCCTCGGCTCGAACAAGAATGCCATCGCCTATTCGGGCAGTGGCATGGGCACCTATCCGGTCTCCTTCCCGCTGGTGAACTATGATGTCGAAGGCGGGAAGGTCGCATGGCGCACCGCTGCGAGCTACAGCATCGCGCCCGCGCTGGCGAAAGGGCTGCTGTTCGCGGCGAGCAACGCGCAAGGCCAGCTCGATGCGATCGGCGAGGATGACGGCAAGGTCCGCTGGTCCTGGCCGCTGCCCGTGGGCGAGCAGTTCCAGGGCAACATCATCGTGACCGACAATCTCGTCTTCTTCTCGACCACGGCAAGGGTCTATGCGGTCTCGCTCACCGGAGCGCATGCGACGGCCTGGTCCGCGCCGACGCCCGGCGCGCTCGCCATCGCAGCAGGCGGTCGCCTGATCGTCACGCCAGTCGACTCGACCAAGCCGACCATCACCAGCTATTCGCTGCGGTAAGGCGAAGGGGGCGGGATACCCGTCCCCTTTTCCCTGCGCACTGTCGGGACAGCTGGCCGATAGCCACGGGGTTTAACACCGATTATCGTGTCGGGACCGGGGCTGTGCTATCTGGAGAGGTGCGGGGGTTGGGGCGATGACACGGGCCCATGGCGATGTGCGGTGGCTGGAAAGCCTGCCGATCCTGCGGGACCGGCCATGGCTGCAGCTTGGCCTGACGCTGGCGATCACCGGCGTGGCGCTGCTGCTCCGGCTCGCGACCGGGCCCTTCCTGCCGCCCGGCCTGCCCTATGCGACCTTCTTCCCCGCGGTGATCGTCATCGCCTTCCTGTTCGGCGCGCGGCCGGGGCTGCTCGCGGCGGTGCTGGGCGGGATCCTCGGCTGGGTGCTCTTCATCCGCGACCCGTTCGATGCGCCCGTGCCTGGCATGGCGCCCTCGCTGCTGCTCTACGTCACCGCTGACGCGCTGATCCTGCTGCTGTTCCACTGGATGCAGACCGCCACCGCCAGCCTGGTCGAGCAGCGCGAGCGCAACCACAAGCTGGCCGAGACGCGGACCTTGCTGTTCCACGAGCTGCAGCACCGCGTGTCGAACAACCTCCAGGTCGCCGCCGGGCTGCTCGCGCTGCAGAAGCGCCATGTCGAGGATCCCGAAGCCCAGGCCGCGCTCGACGAGGCGGTGCGGCGGATCGGGACGATCGGGCGGATCAGCCGCCAGCTCTATCGCTCCGATGGCCGGGCGCGGGACATGCGCGCGCTGCTCGCACCGCTGATCGAGAATGTGATCGAGGCCAATGGCAAGCCGGTCGAGGTGGCGATCGAGGACCCCCACGCGCTCCAGCTCGCGCCCGATGCCGCGGTGCCGGTGGCGCTGATCGTTGCCGAGGCCGTGGCGAACGCGATCGAGCACGGCTTTGCCGAACGCGAGGACGGCCGTGTCGCGATCCGCTGCGTGAAGCTGGAGGCCGGCTTCGTCATCGAGATCGAGGATGACGGGCGGGGGCTGCGCGAGGCGTTCGACATCACCCGCCATGCCAGCCTGGGGCTGCACATCGCCGCGACGCTGGCGGGCCAGCTCGGTGGCCGTTTCGAGATGGAGTCGCTGCCCGGCGGCGCGCTCGCCCGGCTAACCGCGCCGGACGGCTAGGGCGCGCGGTAACGCAGCGCCTCGACGATCGCCGCAAAGGCCGGGGTCGGCTGGCGGCGGCTGGGGTAGAAGAGGTGATAGCCCTCGAAGGGTGGCGACCATTCCTCGAGCACGGCCTCGAGCGTGCCGTCCTCCAGCTGCGCGCGGATCAGGTCGACCATCAGATAGGCAATGCCGAACCCGTCGAGCGCGGCGTCGCGGCACTGGTAGATGGTGTTGAAGGTCAGCTGCCCGTCGACGCGCACGCGCTGCGCCCGGCCGTTCCGCTCGAACTCCCAGGCATAGAGGCCGCCATAGGTGGGCAGGCGCAGGTTGATGCAGCAATGCTCGGCCAGGTCCTGCGGCACGCGCGGGCGGCCGCGCCGGGCGAAATAGTCGGGCGTCGCCACTGCCAGCATCCGCACCGGTGGGCCGATCGGCACCGCGATCATGTCCTTGTCGATGCTCTCGCCCAGCCGCACGCCAGCGTCGAACTTCTCGGCGACGATGTCGGTCAGCCGGTAATCGGCCTCGATCTCCACCTTGATGTCGGGATGCTCGGCCAGCACGCCGCGCAGCCGGGGCCACAGCACCGTGCGGAGCGAATATTCGTCGGCGGTGATGCGGATATTGCCGGCCGGGCGCTCACGCAGGTCGTTGAGTGCGGCGACATGCGTCTCGATCTCGTCGAGATGGAAGGCCACCGAGCGCAGCATCCGCTCGCCCGCCTCGGTGGGAGTGACGCTGCGCGTGGTGCGGTTGAGCAGGCGGACGCCCAGCCGCTCCTCCAGCGCGCGCATGCAATGGCTGAGCGCCGAAGGGGTGATGCCCAGCCGCGCCGCGGCCCGGGTGAAACTCTTCTCGCGCGCCACCGCGACAAAGGCGGAGAGGTCCGCCAGGTCCTGTCGATTCATTGCTGAAAATTACTCACAAACGCGTTCAGATTACAGCCCCTAATCGTGCGGCGGATGGGGCTTATCTCTCCTGCGCACGGGGCATTCCCATCTCAGGAAGACAGATATGCAGAAGCGCATTCTCGGCAGCGGGCTGGAAGTCTCGGCCATCGGCTATGGCTGCATGGGGCTCGATTTCGCCTATGGCAGCAAGCTTGGCCCGGACGAGGCCAATGCCCTGCTCCGCGCCGCCGTCGAGCGCGGGGTCACCTTTTTCGACACCGCCGAAGTCTATGGCCCCTTCACCAATGAAGGCCTGGTCGGCGAGGCGCTGCGCCCGGTGCGTGACCAGGTGGTGATCGCCACCAAGTTCGGCTTCAACATCGTGGACGGCGTGCAGCAGCCGGGGTTGAACAGCCGGCCCGAGCATATCCGCGCGGTCGCCGATGCCTCGCTCCAGCGGCTCGGCATCGAGCAGATCGACCTGTTCTACCAGCACCGCGTCGACCCCGACGTGCCGATCGAGGAGGTCGCAGGCACGGTCCGCGCGTTGATCGCGGAAGGCAAGGTCAAGCATTTCGGCCTGTCCGAGCCGAGCGCCGAGACGGCGCGCCGTGCCCATGCCGTCCAGCCGGTCACGGCGATCCAGAACGAATATTCGCTGTGGACGCGCGGCGTCGAGACCAACGGCATCCTCGATGCCTGTGAGGAGCTGGGCATCGGCCTGGTGCCGTACAGCCCGCTCGGCCGCGGTTTCCTCACCGGTGCGATCAGCCAGGATACCGGCTTTGCGGCGGGGGACTTCCGCAGCAAGCTGCCGCGCTTCACGCCCGAGGCGATGGCGAAGAACCAGGCGCTGGTCGACCTGCTCAAGCGCATCGCCGCGGACAAGCAGGGCACGCCCGCCCAGGTCGCGCTCGCCTGGATCCTCGCCCAGAAGCCCTGGATCGTGCCGATCCCCGGCACCACCAAGCTCCACCGGCTGGAGGAGAATCTCGGCGCGGCGGACCTCATACTCACCCCCGAGGACCTCGCCGGCATCGCCGCCGCGCTCGCCGAGATCGATGTCGAGGGCGAGCGCTATCCCGAGCAGCTGATGTCCACCGTCGGCCGCTGACCTTCCCCTCTCAACATTCCAAGCAAACAGGGACCAACATGACCACCCAAGCCAAGGCCTATGCCGCCCAGTCGGCCACCACCCCGCTCGCGCCCTTCACCTTCGAGCGCCGCGACCTGCTGCCCGACGACGTCTCGATCGACATCCTGTTCTGCGGCGTCTGCCATTCGGACCTGCACACCGCGCGCAGCGAATGGGACGGCACGCTCTTCCCGTGCGTGCCCGGCCACGAGATCGTCGGCCGCGTGACGGCGGTGGGCGGTGAGGTGACGAAGTTCGCGGTGGGCGACCTGGTCGGCGTCGGCTGCATGGTCGACAGCTGCGGCCATTGCCCGTCGTGCGACGCGGGCGAGGAGCAATACTGCGAGACCACCGGCCTGGTCGGCACCTATAACGGCCCGGACTCGGTGCTCGGCGGCCATACCTTTGGCGGCTATTCGGACCATATCGTCGTCAAGGAGAGCTTCGTCCTGAAGGTCGGCCATGACGAGAAGGACCTGGCCGCGGTCGCGCCCCTGCTCTGCGCCGGCATCACCACCTACTCGCCGCTCCGCCACTGGAATGCGGGTCCGGGCAAGAAGGTCGGCGTGGTCGGCATCGGCGGTCTGGGCCATATGGGCATCAAGATCGCCGCGGCGATGGGTGCGCATGTCGTCGCCTTCACCACCTCGCCCTCGAAGATCGAGGATGCGAAGAAGCTTGGCGCGCACGAAGTGATCGTCTCGCGCGACGCCGATCAGATGGCGGCGCATGCCAACAGCTTCGACTTCATCCTCGATACGGTGGCGGCGAGCCACGACCTCGACGCGCTGACCGGCCTGCTCAAGCGCGACGGCACGCTCACCCTGGTCGGCGTGCCCGAGCATGCCCATCCCTCGCCCAACGTCGCGAACCTGGTGTTCAAGCGCCGCTCGATCGCCGGCTCGCTGATCGGCGGCATCGCCGAGACGCAGGAGATGCTCGATTTCTGCAACACGCACGGCATCACCGCGGACATCGAGATGATCCGCATGGACGAGATCGAGACGGCTTATGACCGGATGGTGAAGAGTGACGTGAAGTACCGCTTCGTCATCGACATGGCGTCACTGAAGCAGGAAGGCTGAGGGCGCCAGCCGGCGTCCTCCCCCGGGGCCGGCGCGTCGCCGCCGGCTGCCGGCCACCGGCGCCGTGGCTTCCCTGCGCGGGAGCCGCGGCGGCCGCGCACCTTCGGCGACCATCGCCGAGGCGATCATCCCGAAGGCGATGAGTGCGGTCACTTTATGGGCTTGCCGGTCCATGCCGGCAGAAAAGCGCATCGCGGCTGCCCGCGACATTCGGGGGATCGCCGCTCCGGGTTCGCCCTTGCGGGATACCGCTTAAGTAGAAGGGGAAGTGGGGAGCTTCTGTTGCCCGGTGCTCCCCGTACCGCTGGATTCCCCTTCTGTTGCCCGGTGGGGTCCAACCGCGCATTTTAGAATAACCTTAAGCCGTTAGGCCGTGGGGTTACGCCGCAATAGCGAGTGCTTCGTTATCGTTGGCACTTGTGTAATGGACCGTCACAGTGGCCCACGCTGAGAGATAGATAGCGCTTTTCAACACACGTCGATCCTAGTTCGGCCCCGTCAGCAACTGCCTTGAGCAGGTAGCTGGTGGTGGAGCCGCCGGGTACCGCCCCCGGGTCCGCTGCGCCTATTGCACGCCTTCGTTTATCCCCATAGCCGACCGAAGCCGGCAGGACCCATATAGGGGCGGAATCGATTAATGAAAAGGTCAGGTGAAGATAGCTAAGGCCTTCACAGTGCCGCAAACACTTGGCATGGACATTTTCGAACCATGTTGACCCAGCGTTCCCGCTACGCCCTTCGCGCGATGCTTTTCCTGGCCGGCCAGCCAGCGGCAGGCGCGCCCACGCCGATGAACCGCATCGCCGCCGAGGCGAACGTGCCCCGCAAGTTCCTCGAGCTGATCCTCGCCGACCTGCGCGAAGCCGGTTTCCTCAGCTCGACCCGCGGCAAGGCCGGCGGCTATCGCCTGGCGCGGCCCAAGCACCTCATCTCGCTCGGCGAGATCATCCGGGTGATCGAGGGGCCGCTGGCTTTGGTCCCCTGTGTCAGCCGTACCGCCTATCGCCCGTGCAACGACTGCAAGGACGAAGCGAACTGCGCCATCCGCCATGCGATGGCGCGGGTGCGCGACGAGACCGCCCGCATCCTCGACGGCACCAGCCTTGCGGATGCCACCGCCGAGGATCTCGCCGCGGCCTGATCGTCAGGCGGCGTTCTTCTTCTTCAGCTCGTCGCGGATCTCGCGCAGCAGCGTCACGTCGGCCGGTTCGGCAGGTGCGGCTTCGTCCGCCTTGGGGATCACGCGGTTCACCGCGCGCACCAGCAGGAAGATGATGAAGGCGACGATCACGAAGTTCACCGCCGCGGTGATGAAGGCGCCATAGCCGAACAGCGGCACGCCGGCCTTCTTGAGCGCGGCATAGTCGGTCGATCCGGCCAGCGCGGCGGGCACCGGGCCCAGGGCGATGAAGTAGCTCGAGAAATCGAGCCCGCCGAAGATCTTGCCGATCAGCGGCATCAGCAGATCGTCGGTGAGCGAGCTGACGATCTTGCTGAACGCCGCGCCGATGATCACCGCCACGGCCAGGTCGAGCACGTTGCCGCGCGAAATGAACGCCTTGAATTCCTTGAACATCCCAGGGTCTCCCACCAGCTGCCGCCCGGGCGCGGCATCGCCGCCATGATGCACCGATGCGGCGCCCGCGCAAAGCCGCGCCGTCCGATTTCGCTTTCGGAGCCCGGTGTTGCGACTGTATAAGACACTTCGAACCAGATCCGGAGGATCATGACGTGATGAAGTTTCGTGCTCTTGTTGCCCTTGCCGCCGCTGCCCTGCTCGCCGGCTGCGGGATCAACAGCGTGCCCACCGCGGAAGAGAATGTGAAGGCGAAGTGGGCCGACGTGCAGACTGCCTATCAGCGCCGGAACGACACGATTCCCAATCTGGTCGCGACGGTGAAGGGGAGTGTTAGTGCCGAGGACAAGGTGCTGACCGACGTGATGAATGCGCGCGCCAGGGCGACTTCGATCCAGGTGAATGCCGATCAGCTTGAGGATCCGGCGAAGCTCGCGCAGTTTCAGGCTGCTCAGGCGGGCGTCTCTTCGTCGCTCGGGCGCCTGGTGGCGACCGTGGAGGCCTATCCGGACGTGAAGAGCCAGGACAACTTCAAGACGCTCATGTCGCAGATCGACCGGGAGAATGCGCGTATTCAGATCGCCCAGCGCGACTACAACGGAGCCGTGCAGGCCTACAACACGCGCATTCGCACGTTCCCGGACGCAATTGGCGCGAAGATCTTCTACGGAGCCAAGCCGAAGGCGCCGTTCCAGGCCGATGCCGGGGCGGAGAAGAACCCGACTGTCGATTTCGGCAAGTAAGCGCGGGTCGAAGCCATGCGCTTCTCGCGTTTCTTCGTACTGATCGGGACGCTGTGGCTGGCTCTCGCACCAGCCACGGCGCCCGCGCAGAATTTTCCGAAGTTCACCGGACTGGTCGTTGACGCTGCAAATGTGCTGCCGCCGGAGACTGAGGCGGCGCTTAAGGTCAAGCTCGAGGCGCTGCAGAAGGACACGCACAGACAGCTGGTCGTTGCGACGATCCCGGATCTGCAGGGCTATCCTATCGATGACTATGGCTATCAGCTTGGTCGCGCCTGGGGGGTAGGCCTCAAGGATGTGAACAATGGCGCGATATTGCTGATCGCGCCGAATGAGCCAACCGGGCATCGCGGACCTGACATCGAGGTTGGATATGGGCTTGAGCCCGTGCTGACCGATGCGATGGCCTTCACGATCATCGACAAGCAGATGATGCCGCTATTGAAGGCTGGCAACATTCCGGGCGCGATGACGGCAGGGACAGATGCCATCATTGCGCAATTGCGGGCTTCGCCCGACGAAGCCAAGGCACGGACCGATGCTGCTGCTGCGGAATTTGACAAGTCGCACCGCACTCGGCGCGCCGCGTCGGGCGGTGGCGGATTTCCCTTCAGCCTGATCTTCTGGGGAATCATCTTCCTGTTCGTGATCCTGCCGATGCTGGGCATCGGGTTCGGCCGGCGCAAGCGGCGGGGACCTTGGGATCGGCGCTATCGCGGTGACGACAGCGGCGCGCTGCCGATCATCCTCTGGTCGATTGCCAACGAAATTGGCCGCGAGGCGAGCCGGCACAGCGGCGGCACCAGCTGGGGCAGTGGTGGAGGCGGAGGCAGCGACTGGGGCGGTGGCGGAAGTGATGGCAGCTGGGGAGGCGGCGGCTTCACCGGCGGCGGCGGCGGATCGTTCGGGGGCGGCGGCGCCTCGGGGAGCTGGTGAGATGCGATTGACCGATCAGGACCGCGCCGCCGTCACGGCTGCCGTCACCGCCGCCGAGCTGACCACCAATGGCGAGATCGTCACCGTCGTCGCCGGGCGCTCGGATCCCTATCACGACGTCGCACTGCACTGGGCGGTGCTGGCGATGCTGTTCGTCCTGGCGCTGCTCGCTTGGCAGCCCTGGCCGGCCGAATGGCTCCATTCGCGCTTCATCGACAGCTGGGCGCAGGTCGTGCCCGCACGCTGGTACCTCACCATCGCGCTGGTGCTGATGGCGGCGACCTTCCTGGCCGTGCGCATCCTGCTCGCGCTCGATGCGCTGCGGCTGTTCCTCACGCCGGGCGCGACCAAGACCCGGCGGGTACATCGCCGGGCGATCGAGCTGTTCCGCGCCGCTGCCGAGAAGCGCACCCGCGGATCGACCGGGGTGCTGGTCTATCTCAGCCTGGCCGAACACCGCGCCGAGATCATCGCCGATGCCGCGATCCATTCGAAGGTCACCGCCGATGTCTGGGGCGCGGCGATGGCCGCGCTGATCGGCGGGGTGAAGCGCGGCGAGGCGGGCGAGGGCATGGCCGAGGCGGTGCGCCAGATCGGCCTGGTCCTGGCCGAGCATTTCCCACGCAGCGAGGACGATGTGAACGAACTTCCCGACCGGGTGATTGAATTGTGAGCGACATGGACGAAGAGATTGCCTGGGCCGGCAAGTGGATCACCGCCAAGCGGCGGGGGAAGTGGGAATATGTCTCGCGCGCCCGCAATATCCGCGCCGCGGTGATCGTCGCGATCGACGACGAGGATCATGTCCTGCTCGTCGACCAGTACCGGGTGCCGCTCGGCAAGCGCTGTCTGGAGCTGCCCGCCGGGCTGATCGGCGACGAGGCCGGACGCGAGAATGACAGCCCGTTCGAGGCTGCGCGCCGCGAGTTGATCGAGGAAACCGGCTATGACAGCGCCGCGATCGAGGATCTCGGCGAATATTATTCCTCGCCCGGCCTGGTCAGCGAGAGCTTCACCCTGGTCCGCGCGCGCGGGCTGACCAAGGTCGGCGAGGGCGGCGGGCTGGAGGACGAAGACATCATCGTCCACCGCGTGCCGCGTGCCGAGCTTCCCGCCTTCGTCGCGGCAAAGCGCGCCGAGGGGCTGGCGATCGACGTGAAGCTGTTGCTGCTGCTGTCGGGGGCGCTGCTGGGAGATTGAAGCCCTCGTTCCCCGGCGAAAGCCGGGGCCCAGGGTTTCTCATCCGAAGCGCTTGTGACTCTGGGCCCCGGCTTTCGCCGGGGAACAGAGGAGCTAGTGCCGCTTAGCGGAAATTGTCGGCGTAAGCCTGCAGCTTGAGCTTGCGCTCGGGTGCCGCGACCACATGGAAGGCGAGCCCCTCGCGCTCGGCATAGCCGGTGGCGGCGTCGAGCGTCGGGAAGCTCATGCGCAGCTGGTTGGTCGTCGCGTCGCCGCCGGCCCAGCCGGTCAGCGGATCGGCCTGTTGCTGGCGCACCGGCTCGAACTCGAGGATCCAGCGATCGGTGCGGGCGCGGCCCGACTGCATGGCGTTCTTGGGCTTCTGATAGATGCGAGCGGTCTTGGTCATGGTCAGTCCCTTTAACGCGGCCCGGCGCCCCTTGCATCTGCCTTTTTCGTCCGGAGCGTCGCCGATGCCGAGGCGGGATCCTCGGGCCAGGGATGGCGAGGGTAGCGCCCGCGCATCTCCTTGGCGACGGCGGCCCAGCTGCCCTTCCAGAAGCCGGGCAGGTCGCGCGTCGTCTGGATCGGCCGGCCGGCGGGCGAGGTCAGGCTGAGCACCAAAGGCGTGCCGTCGCCGAGCGTCGGATGCGTGTCCAGCCCGTACAGCGCCTGCACCCGCACTTCGACCGTCGGCCCGCCCTCGGCGGCATAGTCGATCGCATAGGTCGATCCCTCGGGCGTCTCGAACCGCGCCGGGGCCAGCCGGTCAAGTGCCTTCTGCCCGTCCCAGCCGAGCAGGTTGTTGAGCGCATTGGTCAGCCCCTCGACCGCATCGAGCCGCCGCTTGCCCGCGAGCAGCCCGGGCAGCCAGTCGTCGAGCGCGGCGAGTAGCCGTGCGTCAGACAGCGAGTCGTTGCCGGCATAGGTGGCGCGAGTGCGCAGCGCGCTCGCAGTGTCGGACCATGGCAACAGGTCGAGGCCATGCTCGCGCACGCCCTCGAGCAGCGCCTTCTCGATCTCCGTCGGATCGGCCGCCGAATCGGGGCCGCTGGAGAGGCGGATCGCGCCGAGCCGGCGTTCGCGGAGCGCTTCGATCCGCCCGGTGCTGGGATCGAAGCGGACGCTGCGGCGAGTCTCGATCCGGTCGGCGAACAGCGATTCGACTTCGCTCGGGTCGATCGGCGCGGCGGAAAGGATGCGCGCGCCCGCGGCCATGCCCTGCGTCTCGGCGACCGCCAGCCATTCGGCGCGGGCGAGCGAGGAGGTCGGGTCGAGCTTGAACCCGCGCCCGCCGGCTGAAGCCCAGGTCTCGCCGCTGGCGTCGCGGCGCTTGGCGATCCGGTCGGGAAAGGCGAGGGCGACGCAGGCGGCGACTTCTTCTTCCCCCCTTCCGCTTGCGGGAGGGGTAGGGGGAGGGGATGAAATGCCGCTCCCGGAAATAGGCTCACGCCCTCCCCCAGCCCCTCCCGCAAGCGGAAGGGGAGCGATTTTCGCCCAGCGCTGCGCCAGCCGCCGCGCGTTCTCCGCCCGGGGTCCGCGCTCGTTCCGCCAGCGGCGCAGGCGCAATTCCAAATCCGGGTCGGTGCCGCCCAGCCCGCGCTCGCCGAGCAGCACCGCGATCTCCGCCGCCGTCTTCGCCATGCCGCGCTCGCCTGCCCGCACCAGCATATGGCCGAGCCGTGGCGGCAGCGGCAGGCCGGCGATCGCCTTGCCATGCGCGGTCGGGCGCCCGTCTTCGTCCAGCGCTTCCAGCGTGCCCAGCCGCTTGCGCGCTTCGGAGACCGCGGCTTCGGGCGGCGGGTCGAGCCAGTTGAGATCGCGCGGATCGCTCACGCCCCACAGCGCGCAGTCGAGCACCAGCGCCGAGAGATCGGCCTCCAATATCTCGGGCGGGTCGAAGCGCGGCAGGCCGGCGGTCGCCGCTTCCTCCCACAACCGATAGGCGACGCCCGCCCCCTGGCGGGCGGCGCGGCCGGCGCGCTGGGTGACGGCGGCCTGGCTCGCCCGCTCGGTGACCAGCCGGGTCATCCCCGCGGCGCGGTCGTAGCGCGGCCGGCGGGCGAGGCCCGAATCGACCACGATACGGATTCCCTCAAGGGTCAGCGAGGTTTCGGCGATGGACGTCGCCAGAACGATCTTCCGCCGGCCCTGCGGATCGGGCGCGATCGCGGCGCGCTGGGCGGCGGGCTCCAGCGAGCCGTGGAGCTTGTGGACCACCGCGCCCGGCACCTCGCCCAGCCGCTCGGCGGTGCGCTCGATCTCGGCGACGCCGGGCAGGAAGGCTAGCACCCCGCCCTCGGCATCGCGCAGCGCCGTGCGCAGGGCGGCGGTCATCGAATCCTCGATCCGCGCCTCGGCAGCGCGGCCGATATGGCGCAGCTCGAGCGGCCAGCTGCGGCCTTCGCTCTCGATCACCGGCGCGCCGCTCATCAGGTCGGAGAAGCGCGCGCCGTCGAGCGTCGCCGACATCGCCACCAGCCGCAGGTCGGGCCGCAGCGCCGCCTGGGCGTCGAGCGCCAGCGCCAGGCCGAAATCGCTGTCGAGGCTGCGCTCATGGACTTCGTCGAACAGCACGGCGGAGACGCCGGCCAGCTCGGGATCTGCCTGGATGCGATTGACGAAGATGCCCTCGGTTACGACCGTCACGCGCGTCGCCGCCGAGCGCTTGCTGTCCATCCGGGTCGCATAGCCGAAGGTCTGGCCGACATTCTCTCCGGCCAGCGCCGCCATCCGTTCGCCCGCCGCGCGCGCCGCGAGCCTGCGCGGGGAGAGCAGCAGCACCTCGCCGGTGCACCAGCCCTCGCCGAGCAGTGCCGGCGCCACCGCCGTGGTCTTGCCCGCGCCCGGTGGGGCGACCAGCACGGCGTTGCTTCCCGCCCGCAACTGGCCAAGCAGATCGGGTAAAACGACATGGATCGGCAGCGAGTCACTCATTGCGCGCAACCAATTCCCCGAAGCCGGGTTTGGCGCAAGCAAAGCCTATGGAGTGAAGACATGGCGAGAACCCTGGCACAGTTCAGCATCACCCCCGACAGCGACGGCGACTACACGCTCCATCTCGAGGACGACGATGGCGAGACGCTGGAATTCACCGCCAGCTTCGAGCAGCTCGACCTGATCACCGAAGCGATCGAGGAAGTGCTCGACGAGGACGAGGAAGACGCGCTCACCGCGGATGACGACGATGATGACGAGCCGTCGGACGATGAGTGAAGGTCAGTAGGCTCGCGCTACCGCGAACTCTACTGCCTCGATCATCGCATCCTTGGCCGCGCCTGCCGCAAAGCCGCCCAGCGCGTCGATCGCGCGCTGGCCGTAATGGCGGGCGCGGGCAAGCGTGTCGTCGACCGAGCGGCTCGCCTGGACCAGGCGGATCGCTTCGGCGAAATCCTCGTCCGAATTGCGATGGCCGGTGATCGCCGCCTTCCAGAAGGCGCGCGCGCTTTCGTCGCCCCGGGCATAGGCGAGGATGACCGGCAGGGTCATCTTGCCTTCGCGGAAATCGTCGCCGGCGTCCTTGCCCATCGTGCCCGCGTCCGAGACGTAATCGATCGCGTCGTCGACCAGCTGGAAGGCGATGCCGAGGTTGCGGCCATAGGCGTCGAGCGCCAGTTCCTCGGCCTCCGAGCGCTCGGCGACCACCGCGGCGATGCGGCAGGCGGCGGCGAACAGCGCGGCGGTCTTGGCGCCGATGATGTCGAGATAGCGTTCCTCGCCCAGGTCGAGCCGGCGCACCGCGGTGAGCTGGTTGACTTCCCCCTCGGCGATCACGGCGGAAGCGTTGCTGAGGATGTGGAGCGCCTTCAGGCTCTCGCTCTCGACCATCAGCTCGAACGACTTGGAGAACAGGAAGTCGCCGACCAGCACGCTCGCCGGATTGCCCCAGATGATGTTGGCGGTGCGGCGGCCGCGGCGCAGGTCCGAACCGTCGACGACATCGTCATGGAGCAACGTGGCGGTGTGGATGAACTCCACCGCGGCGGCGAGCCGGTGGTGGCGGGTGCCGGGATAGCCGAGCAGCTTGGCGCTCGCCAGCGTCAGCATCGGGCGCATCCGCTTGCCGCCGCCAGCGATCAGGTGACCGGCCAGCTCGGGGATCAGCGGGATCTCGGACTTCATCCGATCGAGGATCACCGCGTTCACGAGGTTCATGTCGTGCGCGACCAGCGCCATCATCGGATCGAGCGAGGGGGCGGGGCCGCCGCCGAGGCGATGGAGGGTGGCGCTCATATGCGAAAGCCTCTGGCGGGTGCGGCGCACAAAGGCAAGGCTTGCGTGACGCTACGTCGGTGCGCAAAGAGGGCAGCCATGTCGGACGAGACCCTTACCCGCTACCGCCAGAGCATCGACAATATCGATGCCGCGCTCGTGTTCCTGCTCGCCGAGCGCTTCAAGGTGACGCAGGCGGTGGGGCGCTACAAGGCGGAGTCGGGCCTGCCGCCGGCCGATCCCGGCCGCGAGGACCGCCAGATCGCCCGGCTGCGCGAGCTGGCCAAGACGGCGGACCTCGACCCCGAATTCTCCGAGAAGTTCCTGCGCTTCATCATCGACGAAGTGATCCGCCACCACGAGCAGCTGCGGGACGAGAAATGAGGGCGCCTGCCGCCCTGCTGCTGCCGGCGCTGATGCTGGCGGGGTGTGGCGGCAACCAGGCGCAGAAGCCCGCGCCTACCCCTACGCCGAGCGCGAGCGCCACGCCGGTGGCCGATCCCGCCGCGCGGCTCGCCGCCGCGGTCAAGGCCGCCTGGCCCGAGGGCGTGAAGCAGGGGCCGGTCACCTTCGACGACAACAAGCTGATCGATACGGCGTTCGGCCCGGTGCTGGTCAGCCACGGCCATGTGCCCGATGCTGCGCATGTCGATGCCGGCACGATCGCAGTGACCTATCTGGACGCAGACGGTGCCGGCTTCCGTGTGCGCAAGCGCTTCCCCAAGGCGGCGGAGAGCGGCAGCTTCGGCGACCTCGCCGAATGGTCGGTCAGCGACAAGTTCCTCGACCGGCCGGTGATCTATGTCGAGGGCGGCGGCACCTGGCAGGGTTACACCTGCAGCTACACCAGCCTCGTCGCGCTCGATCCCGAGGGGCCGAAGGAAGTCGCGAGCTTCCAGTCGCTCTATGACAATGGCGGCGCGGTCGAGGACAATGCCCAGTCGGTCCGTGGCAGGATCGGGGCGATCCGAAAGGGTGTCGATTTCACCGTGAAATTCGAGGGAACCCGATCCTTCGCCGAACGATACCTTTGGCGAGACGGCAAGTACCGGCGCGAAGGCGGGGAAAGCCAGGTTCCAACCTGCTGAGGGGACAGATGTGGCGGCGGACGATGATTTCCTGATCTTCCGCCCCGACGATGTCGACCTTTCCCGCTCGCCCCTGCGCAAGGGCGTGGACGCGCCGACCCATGTGCTCGGCGCCTTCAATCCCGGTTTCGCGCGGCTGCCGAACGGCAACCTCCTGCTGATGGTCCGCGTGGCCGAGGCGCTGCGCGATCCGGTCGAAGGCGACTGCGCCCGGGCGATCCGCTGGACGCCCGACGGCTATGTCCTCGATCGCCACCCGGTCGCCGGCATCGACATGGACGATCCGCGCCAGTTCGCGCTCAAGGACCGCAACCCGCGGCTGCTCGGTCTCACCTCGCTGTCGTGGCTGCTGCCGGTCGAGCTGAGCAGGGACGCAAGCCGGATCGTGAAGGTCCATTACGACAAGGCGATCCAGCCCTCGGCCTCCTTCATGGACTATGGCGTCGAGGATGCCCGGATCAGCCTGGTCGGCGGCAGCTGGTGGATGACCGTGTGCGGCGTTTCGGCCGAGCGGCACTGTACGGCGATGTACCATTCGGTGAACGGGCTCGACTATCGGCTGCTCGGCGTGGTGCTCGATCACCAGAACAAGGACATGATCCTGTTCGAGGGCAAGCCGGGCGGCAAGTACATGGCGCTCACCCGGCCCTTGGGGGAGGTCTATTTCGCCTATCCCGACGATTCGCCCTGGCTCGGCGGCCCTTCGATCAACATGGCCCAGTCGCCCGACGGGCTGCACTGGAAGCCGCTCGACACGCCCGGTATCCGCGCGCGCAAGGGCACGAGTTCCTCCCAGCGGATCGGCGGGGGCAGCCAGCCGGTGCTCACCCCTGAGGGCTGGATGCTGATCTATCACGGCGTCGAGAAGCAGGGCGCGGTCGGCGTCTATCGAAGCTTCTGGGCGCTGCTCGACAAGGACGATCCGTCGAGGATCCTGCGGCTGGAGGACCAGACGCCCTTGCTCGAGGCCAACCCCGCGCTCACCGATCCGATCGCGCACCAGCTCTATCTGCCCACCCCCGTGGTGTTCACCACCGGCGTGGCGGATGCGGGCGACCATTATATCGTCGCGAGCGGCGAGGCGGATCTGGCGTGCCGGATCACTCGGGTTTCGAAGGAGCGGTTCCGGTGATGCCGGGCGACGCAAAATCCCCCTTCCGCTTGCGGGAGGGGTTAGGGGAGGGGGTGTGTCTTGCTCCCGTCGCTTCGCTGGAGGACATCCCCTCCCCCGACCCCTCCCGCAAGCGGAAGGGGAGCGCAGACGGAGGACGCGTGCCATGACCCAAAGCGAATGGTGGAAATCGGCCGTCATCTACCAGGTCTATCCCCGCTCCTTCCAGGATTCGAACGGGGACGGGATCGGCGACCTCAAGGGCATCGAGAACCGGCTCGACGACCTCAAGGCGCTCGGCATCGACGCGATCTGGATCTCGCCGATCTTCCCCAGCCCGATGGCCGACTTCGGCTATGACGTTGCCGATTATTGCGACGTCGACCCGCGCTTCGGCACGCTCGCCGACTTCGACGCCCTGCTTGCCGCGGCGCACGAACGCGGCATCCGGCTGCTGCTCGACCTGGTGCCCAACCACAGCTCCGACCAGCATCCCTGGTTCCAGGAGAGCCGCAGCGCCCGCGACGACCCTCGGCGCGACTGGTATATCTGGCGCGACGCCAGGCCCGACGGCTCGCCGCCCAACAACTGGATCAGCGATTTCGGCGGCTCGGCCTGGGAATGGGACGAAGCCACCGGCCAATATTATTACCATGCCTTTCTGAAGGAGCAGCCGGACCTCAACTGGCGCAACCCGGCGGTGCGCTCGGCGATGATGGACGTGCTGCGCTTCTGGTTCGCGCGCGGGATCGACGGGTTCCGGATCGACGTGCTGTGGCACATGGTCAAGCATGCCGACCTGCCCGACAATCCGGTGAACGAGGACTGGGCGCCGGGCCAGCCCGATTACACCCGGGTCCACCAGCTCCACTCGACCGACCAGCCCGAAGTGCACGACATCGCTGGCGAGATGCGGGCGATCGCCGACACGTTCGGCGCACGCGTGCTGATCGGCGAGATCTACCTGCCGGTGCCGCAGCTGGTCGGCTATTATGGCACGGCGCAGAAGCCCGGCGTGCATTTGCCCTTCAACTTCCAGCTGATCGGCGCCGAATGGAACGCGCCCAGCCTCGCCGCGATGATCGCGGACTATGAAGCGGCGCTGCCCGAGACCGGCTGGCCCAACTGGGTGCTGGGCAATCACGACCGCCCCCGCATCGCCACCCGCGTCGGCCCGGAGCAGGCGCGCGTCGCGATGATGCTGCTCCTGACGCTGCGCGGCACGCCGACGCTCTATTATGGCGACGAGATCGGCATGGAGGACGGCGCGATCCCGGCGGATAGGATCCAGGATCCGCGCGAGCTGCGCGATCCCGGCATCGGGCTCGGCCGCGATCCGGTGCGCACGCCGATGGCCTGGGACGCAAGCGCCCATGCCGGGTTCAGCGCCGTCGATCCCTGGCTGCCGCTCCATCCCGACTGGCTCGCGCGCAACGTCGAGGCGCAGCGCGGCGATCCCGGATCGATGTGGCGGCTGACCCAGAAGCTGCTGTTCCTGCGCCACGAACATCCGGCGCTGGCGCTGGGCGACTATCATCCGGTCGACAGCGGCGGCGACCTGCTCGCCTTCGAGCGGCGCCACGTGCATGACCGGCTGCTCATCGTGCTCAACCTCGGCGACACATCCCAGAGCTTCGCCATCCCCGAATGGGCGGAGGACTTCACCGTCCTCGCCTCGGCGCGCGGCGGGCACGACCCCGCGCTGCTCTCCCCCAACGAAGGCTATATCCTGGGATGAAGATCGCGATGCTGGCGCCGATCGCGTGGCGCACGCCGCCGCGCCACTATGGGCCGTGGGAACTGGTGACCAGCCTGCTGACCGAGGCCCTGGTCGCGCGCGGGATCGACGTGACGCTGTTCGCCACGCAGGATTCGATCACCGCCGGTACGCTCGATGGCGTGGTGCCGGCGGGTTACGAGGAGGACCCGGGGATCGATGCGAAGGTGTGGGAATATGCCCATCTCGCGCATCTGTTCGAGCGGGCGGGGGAGTTCGACCTGATCCACAACCAGGCCGATTTCCCGGCGCATGCCTTTTCCCGGCTGGTCGACACGCCGATGGTGACGACGATCCACGGCTTCTCTTCCGAGCGGATCCTGCCGATGTACAAGCCGTTCGAGGACCGGGTGCATTATGTCGCGATCAGCGCCGCGGACCGGCACCCCGCGTTGCAATACGCCGCGACGATCCATCACGGCATCCGGCTCGGCGAATTCCCGTTCGAGGCGGATGGCGGCGAGGACCTGCTGTTCTTCGGCCGCATGCACCCGGACAAGGGCGCCGCCGAAGCGATCGAAGTCGCGCGCTCGACCGGGCGGCGGCTCAACCTCTACGGCATCGTCCAGGACCAGGGCTATTTCGACCGCGAGGTCGTGCCCTTCCTCGACGATCGCATCGTCTATCACGGGCCGGTCGGCGGGGCGGAACGGCTGCGCGCGCTCGGCAAGGCGCAGGTGCTGCTCCATCTGATCAATTTCGACGAGCCCTTCGGCCTGTCGGTGGTCGAGGCGATGGCCTGTGGGACGCCAGTGATCGCGATCGACCGGGGTTCGATGCCGGAACTGATCACGCCGGAGACGGGGGTGCTGGTCGAATCGGTCGGCGGTGCGATCACCGCGCTGGGGCAGGTCGAGGGCATCGACCGGGCGGCGTGCCGGGCGCGGGTGGCAGAATGCTTCTCGGTCGAGGCGATGGCGGAAAACTATATCCAGCTCTATCGGCGGATCCTGGGGCAAGCCTGAGTATCTTCCTCTTCTTTCCCCGGCGAAGGCCGGGGCCCAGACTAAACAGTGCGCGGCGAAGACGCGCCGATGGCGCGTGACGTTCAAGGCTGGGTCCCGGCCTTCGCCGGGGAAAGTTAACCGTCAACCGACTGTCATCTGCTTCCCGGCAAGGCCGGGGAGCCGCTTCCTCAAGCGCTATTGGGCAAAAGCCGGCTGATACGCGTAGAGCCCCGGCGTCCCGCCGGTCATCACGAACAGCACATCCCCGCGCAGCGAACCCTCACGAAGCCCCGCCAGCACCCCGGCGAACGCCTTGCCGCTATAGACCGGATCGATCAGCAGCCCCTCCGCCCGCGCCATCAGCCGCACGGCGGCGAGCATCGCCTCGGTCGGGATGCCATAGGCCTCGCCGCGCTGCGACCCGTCGATGCGGATATCCTCCGCGCCCAGCGCCTCGCCGCCGATCAGTGCGCGGGTCGCATCGGCCAGCGCCAGCGTACCCCGCTCGGCCTCGGCCAGCTCGGCGAGCACGGTGAAGGAGAGGATGCGGCGCGGATCGTCGATCCCCGCCGCGAGCCCGGCATGGGTGCCATGGCTGCCATTGGCGACGACTATCGTCCCGAAGCGCAGCCCAAGCTCAGCTTCCTGCGCCTGAATCTCTCGCGCGCAGGAGACATAGCCCAGCGCGCCCACCGGCGAGGAGCCGCCCGAGCCGACGACATAGGGTCTGCGCCCCTCGGCCTTGAGTTCCTCGGCCCGGGCGTGTGCCGCCGCGAGCGAATCCGTGCCGCGCGGCAAATGGTGCACCTTCGCGCCGAACAGCCCGTCGAGCAGCTGGTTGCCGTTATGGAGATAGCTCGGGTCCTCGCGCGGCACCGTGTCGGTGAGCATCAACTCGGCCTTGAGGCCCATCCGCGCCGCCGCCGCCGCGCTCAGCCGGGCGTGGTTGGATTGCCGCGCGCCGGTGGTGACGAAGGTATCGCAGCCCTGGTCGATCGCCGCCCCGAGCAGGAACTCGAGCTTGCGCAGCTTGTTGCCGCCGCCGCCCAGCCCCATCAGGTCGTCACGCTTCACGAACAGCCGCGTGCCTTTCAGCTCCAAAGCCGCCTCGATCCGCTCCAGCCGCTGGATCGGGGTCGGCGCGTCGAACAGGGCGATGCGGGGAAAGGTGTCGAAGGTCATGGGGTGTCACCAAGGGATAGGAGTCGCGATTTCATACTCTATCGTCATCCCGGCGAAAGCCGGGATCTCAGGCGGCGTTTTTCCCACCTTCGCCCCTCATCCCGGCTTTCGCCGGGATGAGGGGAGTGGATTCGAGATTTGGGAGCTAATTACAGCGCCGGCTTGCAGCCGCGCGTCTGGTATACCCCGCGCAGGAAGCCCCGCCGCGCAAAGCCGGCGTCCACAGCCGCATTGAGCTCGCGCTGCGCCGAGGCCGCGCCGCTCACTTCGCGGACCAGCCCGCGGAACGGCACGATCAACCCGGCCACCGTGTCTCCGGTCACCTTCACCTTGCGGCTCTTCCTGCGATCCACCCCCTGGACGAAGTCGGGCCCCAGCGCCTCGCCGAGATCGTCGAACGCATCGGCGATCTGCGTGCATTTCGACAGGCCGGACAGGCTATAGGGCGAAGCGGCGGCCTTTTGCAGCACGGGCGGGATCCTGGTCTTCACCGCGCCGACGTCCCTGGCCGGCTGCTCGGCGATGTCGCCGGCGCGCTCGGCGGTCGATTGCTGCTTGTCCTGGGCAAGAGCGGGGCTGGTCACCAGCATCGCGCCGGCAAGGCCGATCCAGAAGCTCGATCGCATGCATTTCCTCCCGTTGCCGTCCCGGTTGAGATAGGGTGCGTCTGCGCAACAACCAACCTGGCTGCTCCCTGGTGGGAGGGTGCGCGGAGCCCTGCGCGGCTATTCCGCCGCCAACAGGCTCTCCGCCCCGCCCAGATCGACCGACACCAGCCGGCTCACCCCGCGCTCGACCATGGTCACGCCGAACAGCCGGTGCATGCGGCTCATCGTCGCGGCATTGTGGGTGACGATCAGGTAGCGGGTCGCGGTCTCCTCGGTCATCCGCTCGAGCAGGTCGCAGAAGCGGTCGATGTTCGCATCGTCGAGCGGCGCGTCGACTTCGTCGAGCACGCAGATCGGCGCCGGGTTGGTGAGGAACAGCGCGAAGATCAGCGCGACCGCGGTCAGCGCCTGCTCGCCGCCCGAGAGCAGGGTGAGCGACTGGAGCTTCTTTCCCGGCGGCTGGGCCATGATCTCGAGGCCCGCCTCCAGCGGATCGTCCGAATCGATCAGCTCGAGATGCGCGGCGCCACCGTTGAACAAGGTCGAGAACAGCCGGCGGAAATGCTGGTCGACCGCTTCGAACGCACTGAGCAGCCGCTGGCGGCCTTCGCGATTCAACGTCCCGATCGAGCCGCGCAGCTGGTTGACCGCCTGGGCGAGCTCGTCGCGCTCGGCGGCGTTGCTGGTGAAGGCGGCCTCCAGCTCGGCCAGCTCGGTCTCGGCGACGAGGTTGACCGGCCCGATCCGCTCGCGCTCGGCATTGAGCTTCTCATGGCCCGTCGATTCCTCCTCGGGCGCACGCACCGTCGCTTCGTCGAAGCCGGCCTTCTGGGGGAGCAGGGGCGGCGGGCATTCGAAGCGCTCGCCCGAGATGCGGCCCATCTCGATCCGGCGCATCTCCTGGTTCTCGGCCCGCGCCACCGCGCCGGCGCGTTCCTCGCGCGCCTGGGCGAGGATCTCGTTGGCGCCGCGCACCGCGCCTTCGGTCTCGCGCACCGCGATCTCGGCCTCGCGCTCGGCGGCCTGGGCGGCGGCGCTTTCGATGCGTGCCTTCTCGGTCGCCGCCTCGGCCTCGGCGAGCTGCGCTTCGAGCGCGGCGGGCTTACCGGCAAGCGCTTCGCTCTCCTCGGCGAGCTGGAGCCCGCGCTTCTCCATCTCGTTCGCGCGCCGTGCCGCATCGCCGGCGCGCGACTTCCAGCTCTTTGCCTCGGCACCCGCCGCGGCATGACGCTCGCGTGCCGCGCCGATCTCGCGCTCCAGCGTGCCGCGCTCGGCGCGGGCGGAGGCGGCGGCGGCTCGCTTGCCCTCGGCATCGGTGGAGAGCGACGCCACCCGCGCGCGCGTCTCGGTGCCGTCGGGCAGTGCCGCCTTGGCCGCCTCGGCACGGTTCCGCTCGGTCGCCGCCTCGTCCTGCTCGGCAGCGATCCGGCGGATGCGCACGTCGAGATCGGCGCGCTGCGAATCGAGCCGCTCCAGCTGGGCGGTGGCGCGGTCCTCCGCACGCCCTGCCTCGCGCCCGGCATTCTCGGCATGCTCCAGCACTCGCCGGCAATCCGCAGCGGCGCGGCGCGCCTCGGCGATATTGTCCTCGATCCGCATCAGCTCGGCATCGGCACTCTCGACCGCGCGCACCGCCGCCGGCCTTGCCTTCTCGATCGCCGCGAGCCGGTTGACCCGCACCAGCCGCTCGGCGGCTGCAGCACCCCCGGACCTGGCGATATAGCCGTCCCAGCGCCGCAGCACGCCCGCCAGCGTCACCAGCCGCTGGCCGACCGCGAGCGGCTGCCCGTCATCGCTCTCCGCCACCAGCACCTGCGCCAGCCGCCGCGACAGCCCCGCCGGCGCCTGAACATGCTGGCCGAGCGGCGAGGTACCCGAAGGCGCGCCGGGGTCGCCCTTTTGCGGCTCGGCCCCCGCCCAATAGCGCTCGGCGCTGGTGTCGAGCCCGGCCTCCAGATCGTCGCCCAGCGCCGCCGCCAGCGCGCGCTCATAGCCGGCATCGACCTTCAGCTTGTCGAGCAGCCGGTCCTTGTCCGAAGGCCGTGTCGCCTTGGCGAGCGCGGCGGCTTCGCTGTCGAGCTGGGCGAGCTCGGCATGGGCGGTGGCGCGCTTGACCTGGGCATGGTTGCGCGCCTCGATCGCGCTGCGCTCCTCGGCATCGGCGCGGGCCAGCCCGGTGCGGGCGCTCTCCGCCTGGCGGATCGCCTGGGCACGCGCCTCGGCGGCGCGCAGTTTCTCGGCCTTCAAAGGCTCGGGATCGGGCAATGCCTTCAGCTCGGCATCGATCCGCGCCCGGTCGCGCTCGGAGCGCTCGACCCGGGTGCGTGCCGCCGCCAGTGCCGCCTCGGCGACCCGCGCCTCGGCCGCCTCGGTCGCCTGCGCCGCCAGCGCCTGGGCGAGCGCGACCTCGGCATCGCGCGCGGCACGTTCCGCGTCCGCAAGCGCCGCATCGAGATGCGGCATCCGCGCCGTCGTCTCGGCGATGCGCCGGTCGAGCGTCTTCCCTTCCTCGTCGAGCCGGGCCAGCGCCTCGGCGGCGTCGCGGGCGAGCGCGCCTTCGCGGCCGCGATCCTCCTCCAGCCGGCGCGTCGCGTCCTGCAATTCCTGGATGCGCCGCTCGACCGCCGCCTTGTCGGCGCGCAGCGTGGCGAGCCCATGCATCGCCTCGGTCGCCCTGTCGCGCACGCTCAGCGCCTCGGCGCGCAAGGTAGCGAGCTTCTCGGCCGCATCCTGCTGCACCGCCACCGCCGAATCATGTGCCTTGGACCGTTCGGCGACCAGGGCCTCGGCCGCCGCCGCTTCCTTCTTGGCCGCATCCGCCGCGCTCGCCGCGTCGCGCCAGCGGGCGAAGATCATCCGCGCCTCGGCGACGCGGATCCGGTCGGAAAGCTCGCGGTAGCGCTCGGCCTGGCGCGCCTGGCGCTTCAATTGCGCCGCGCGATTCTCCTGGTCGCCGATCACTTCGTCGAGCCGGGTCAGGTTCGCCTCGGTCGCGCGCAGGCGTTGCTCGGCATCCTTGCGGCGGACATGCAGGCCGGAGATGCCCGCGGCTTCTTCCAGCATCGCCCGGCGCTCGCCCGGCTTGGCCATGATGATCGCGCTGATCCGCCCCTGGCTGACCAGCGCGGGGGAGTGGGCGCCCGTCGCCGCATCGGCGAACATCAGCGCGACATCCTTGGCGCGGACGTCGCGCCCGTTGATCCGATAGGCGGAGCCGGCACCCCGCTCGATGCGGCGGACGACCTCCAGCTCGTCATCCTCGCCGACCTGGTCGGCCTGGATGGTGACTTCGGCGAAGTCGCGCGAGGGGCGGGTGGCGGTGCCGGCGAAGATCACGTCTTCCATGCCGGCGCCGCGCATCGACTTGGCGCTGGTCTCGCCCATCACCCAGCGCAGCGCTTCGAGCAGGTTGGACTTGCCGCAGCCATTGGGGCCGACGATCCCCGTCAGCCCCGGCTCGATGCGGAGGTCAGCCGGGTCGACGAAGCTCTTGAAGCCCGTCAGCCGCAGCCGCTTGATCTGCACCCTGGCTTACCCCCGCCGCATCATGGGCGTCAGCGCGCGCCCGCTGCCTTGAGCAGCGGCTCGAGCTGCTCCCAGGAGCCGGCATCGACCTTCTTGCCGTTGATGAAGAAGCTCGGCGTGCCGCTCACGCCATAGACGGTAGCGGCATCGGCATTGACCTTGGCGATCGCGTCGATCTTCTTCTGGTCGGCCAGGCACGCGCGGGCCTTGGCTTCGGGCACGCCGCGCTGCTTCATGAAGTCGATCATGCCCAGCGCCTCGGCAAAGCCCACCGCAGCCTGGGGCGCCGCCTGGCCCTGGAGCTGCTGGACCAGCTGCGGGTTGGTCTTCACCAGCTGCTCGGTGCGGCTGAGGAACTGCTCCTGGTTCTCGAAATACTGGTCGAGCATGCTGAAGAAGCTCTCGTCCGGCACGCACTGGTTGAGTAGGGCCGCGGCAAGGTCGGGCGCGCCGTGGATCAGGAAGTCGCGGAATTCCCAGCTGACCTTGCCGGTGGAGATATAGTTCTTGCGCAGCGGCTCGGGCGCGGTGCGGCCGAACAGCCCGCAATAGGGGCAGTTGCGCGAGCCATATTCGACCAGCTTGATCGGGGCGTTCGGATTGCCCTGGAGATAGCCGCCATCCTTGGTCTTGGTGATCGTGTCGACCCAGGCCTTGCCGGCGGGCGCGGTGACCGATGCGACCGGCGCGGCGCTCACCGCCGCGCTGCTGTTGCCCTTGTCGTCGCCGCCGCACGAAGCGAGCGCGAACAGCGCGGGGATCAGGGCCAGGGCCAATTTGATACGCATGGGGTCTTTCTCTCCAGAAATCGAAGTCAGGCGCCGTTCGCCCAGAGCTCGGGCAGCAACCGGTCCCAGGTGAACGCACTTACCTTGCGGGCATTGACGATGAAAGTGGGCGTGCTCTGCACCTGATAGACCTTCACCGCATCGGCATTGGTCTGCGAGATGCGGGCGATCAGCTTGGGATCGGCCAGGCACTTGCGCGCCTGCGCCTCGGGCAGGCCCTGCGTCTTCATGAAGGCGATCATGCCGGTCGCCTCGGCGAAGCGCGTCGCCATCTGGCCGGCCGGCAGCTTCTGCCAGGCCTCGACCTGCTGGGGCTGGTTCTTCAGCACCGCCTCCAGCTTCTCCTCGAACTGGTGCTGGTTGGCGAACAGCGCATCGAGCACCGGGAAGAAGCGGGCGGTGGGCACGCACTGGTTGAGCAGCGCCGCGGCCAGGTCGGGCGGGCCGTGGATCAGATAGTCGCGGAACTCGTAGCTCACCTTGCCGCTGGCGATATAGTCGCTGCGCAGCGGCGGCACACCCTCGGCGGCGAAGCGCCCGCAGGTCGGGCAGCCGCGCGAGCCATATTCGACCAGCTTGACCGGCGCGTCCGGATTGCCCTGGCGGAAGCCGCCCTGCGGGGTGATGGCGACGGTGGCGGTCCAGTTGGGCGCCGCTGCGGGTTTGGCCGGAGCCTTCGCCTGCTGCGCCGAGGCGCCGCCAGCCAGGGCCAGCACAAGCGCGCCGGCGATCATGAAATAGGTTCGCATCAGTCGATCCGGCCGATCTTGGGTTTCTCGTCGCTCGCCGCGACGCCGGCGGCCAGTGCCTCGAGCACGGCCTTCAATTCGGGATCCGCGATGCCGCGCAGGCTGTCGCCCATCGCCTCGCTCAGCGGCTTGAGGCTGGGCGGCGGCGCGGCCTTTGCGGGCGCCTTCACCTGGCCGTGGCGGATGGCGATCCGCGCCACCGCGGGATAGCCGAAGAAGCGGTTCACCCGGTCCATGATCTCGGGCGCGACATGCTGCATCGTCGGCGCGAAGGCGCCCGAGACGATCAGGCTCAGCACGCCCTGCTCGCGCTTGCCCTGGGGGAACTTGATCGATTCGGGGATCGAGACCCGGGCATAGCGCTCGCCGACGATCTCGGCCCAGCGGCTGACGATCGAATGCTGGACGAAGCCGAACTTGCGGAAGCTCGCCGCGCCGACATCGGGCAGCAGCTCGGAGACCGAGCGGGCGCGGAGCGCACGCGGCGGTATCGGGGCCGGCTGGCGGGTCGTGGCACGGGGGGGCTTCGTCATTTCCGCCAACCCATGCCATAGGGCCCTGTGCCCGACAACGCCTCTCGCGCAATCGCCACTGCGCTGCTCCACTGGTATGACCGCAATGCCCGCGACCTGCCCTGGCGCGCGCGGCCCGGCGCCAATGCGCCCGACCCCTATCGGGTGTGGCTGTCGGAGGTGATGCTGCAGCAGACCCAGGTCGCCAGCGTCATCCCCTATTTCGACAAATTCACTTCGCGCTGGCCGAGCGTGGAGGCGCTCGCCGCGTCGCGGGATGCCGACCTGATGGCCGCCTGGGCAGGGCTCGGCTATTATGCCCGCGCCCGCAACCTGCTCGCCTGCGCCCGCGAAGTGGCGCGGCGCGGGGCGTTCCCCGACACCGAATCGGGCCTGCGCGAGCTGCCGGGCGTGGGCGGCTATACCGCCGCCGCGATCGCCGCGATCGCCTTCGGCCGGCGCGCGGTGGTGGTCGATGCCAATGTCGAGCGCGTCGTCTCGCGGCTGTTCGCCGTCGAGGAGACGCTGCCGGGGGCAAAGGCGAAGATCTATGCGCTCACCGATTCGGTGACGCCGGAGCTGCGCTCGGGCGACTTCGCGCAGGCGATGATGGACCTGGGCAGCGGCATCTGCACCGCCCGCTCGCCGAAATGCCTGCTCTGCCCTCTCAGGGAACATTGCGCCGGCTTCGCGGGCGGGGCGCCCGAGCGCTATCCCATCAAGGCCGCCAAACCGCCCAAGCCGCAGCGCTTCGGCACGATGTTCTGGCTTGAGCGGGACGGCGCGGTGCTGCTCGTCCGCCGTCCCGACAAAGGGCTGCTCGGCGGCATGCGCGCGCTGCCCACCGGCCCCTGGGCCGATTCGGTGCCGGGCCTCGCCGACGCGCCCGTGGCAGCCGCATGGGAGATGCTCGACGACGGCGTCAGCCACGGCTTCACCCATTTCAACCTCGATGTCGCACTTGCGGCTGCAACATTGTCGTCGCATGCAGGCGCCGCCGTGGAAGGCGAGTGGTGGCCGATAGCCGATCTCGAATCGGCCGGACTGCCCACGGTCTTCGCCAAGGCGATGCGAGTTTTCAGGAGACGGTTATGCGCGGAGTGATCGGTTTCGGCTTTGGCATCGCGGCGCTGGCCGCGCCGGCTTTCGCGCAGACCGCTCCCAAGCCCCCCGCCGCGCCCAGTGTCTCCGCCGAGACCGCGCTGGCCAAGCGCTATGTCGCCGAGGGCAAGGTGCCTGGCATCGTCATCCTCGCCGGCCGCCCCGATGGCAGCATCTCCGTGGTCAGCGAAGGCCGCGTCGCCGACGAGCCGACCGCGCACAAGGCGGATGTCGACAGCCTGTGGCGCGTCTATTCGATGACCAAGCCGATCACCGGCATCGCCGCGATGATCCTGGTCGAGCAGGGCAAGCTCAAGCTCGACCAGCCGATCAGCGACTTCATCCCGGCTTTCAAGAACATGAAGGTGCTGGTCGATCCGTCCAAGGACCTGACCACTCGCCCGGCGACGACGCCGATCACGGTGCGCCACCTGCTCACCCACACCGCGGGCCTCGGCTACAACATCATCACCAAGGGGCCGCTGCTCGACGAATACAACAAGCTCGGCATCAACCCCGCCCAGGTCAACGCCCAGATGGAAGTCCAGATGGCGCAGCTGCGCCCGGACAGCCTGGAGGAATTCGCCAACCGCACCGCCTCGCTCCCGCTGATCGCCGAGCCCGGTACCAAGTGGAGCTATTCGATCGGCCTCGACATACTCGGCCGGGTGATCGAAGTGGCGAGCGGCATGTCCTTCGACCAGTTCGTCAACACGCGCATCTTCGCACCGCTCAAGATGCAGCAGAGCTACTGGACGGTGCCGGCGGACAAGCTCGGCAATTTCTCCAGCAACTATGTCTTCATGGGCACCACCCGCGTCGTCGCCGATCCGGCGGCCGGCTCGATCTATCTGAAGAAGCCCGAATTCCCCTATGGCGGTGCGGGCCTCGTCATGTCGGCGCGCGACTATGACCGGTTCCTCCACATGCTGCTGAACGGCGGCACGCTCGACGGCGTCCGTATCCTCAAGCCGGAAACCGTTGCAGTCGCGATGTCGAACCTGCTGCCCGCCGGCGCCGACACCTCGATCCTCAACGAGACCGCGAAGGACACCGGCGCGCAGATGGGCTTCGGTGCCGGCGGCTCGGTCTATCTGAACGATGTGCCCGGCGGTCCGGGCAAGGGCACGTTCGGCTGGGGTGGTGCGGCGGGCACGATCGCCTGGGTCGATCCGGTCCACAAGGTGCGCGGCGTCGGCATGATCAACCTGTTCGGCGACACGCCGCTCAAGCGCGAAGTGTCCAAGGCAATCTACGCCGATATCGCCAAGTGAATCCGGGCCCAGTGCTGACGCCCGGTTTCACCGGCAACACGCTCGACCGTGCCGACCGTGTCCGCCACCAGCCCGAGCTGCTCGAAGCGGCGCTGGCCGATCCCGCCGCCCGGCTGCTGGTGCTCGACGCGCTCGATCCGGTGCTCGACGAGCAGGGCCGGCTGACCTGGACCGACCTGGCCGAGGCGCAGGGCGAGCTGCTCTTCCTCGGCTATGAGCAGGGCGTGCCACGCTTCGTCTCGGCCCTGCCCGACGACATGCCCGTGCCGATGGGCCGCTCGCCGGCGATGTTCGCGCTGCTCGACCGCTTCGCCGCGCCCGATGCCGCCAACTATGCCGCGGCGCGCAGCTTGGTCTTCTGGCACGGCCGCCATCGTTTCTGCGCCAATTGCGGCTCGCCGACCCGCATCTCGCATGCCGGCTGGGGGCGCCACTGCCCGCATTGCGGCGCCGAGCATTTCCCGCGGGTCGAGCCTGTGGTCATCATGCTCGCGGAAAGTGGCGACGCTGCGCTGCTCGGCCGCCAGCCGAGCTGGCCTCCGGGCCGCTACTCGGCACTGGCCGGTTTCCTCGAGGTGGGCGAGGCGATCGAGGAAGCGGTGCGTCGCGAAACGTCCGAAGAGTCCGGTATCCGCATCGGCGCGGTCCGTTATGTCGCCAGCCAGCCTTGGCCCTTCCCGGCATCGCTGATGGTCGCCTGCATCGGCGAGGCGCTGAACGAGGACATCGCGATCGACGCCAACGAGCTGGAGGATGCGCGCTGGTTCACCCGCGAAGAGGTCCGCCAGGCGCTCGCCCGCGATCCCGCCGCGCCGTTCCTCGCGCCGCCCCCCTATGCGATCGCCTATACGCTGCTGCGCGCCTGGGCGGAGGGCGGCGTCTAGCCTTCCCTGTTCCCCTCCCTGGAAGGGAGGGGCTAGGGGTGGGTAGGGGCTTGGCGATACTGTCGCCGATCGCGTTGCTTCACCGTATCGCGGGCAAGGACCCACCCCCCAACCCCTCCCTTCCAGGGAGGGGAGTAGGAAGGCGTCTAGTCCTCCGCCACCGGCTGCGTCGTCCAGCTCGCGTGGAGCGTCGGCACGGTCAAATAGAGCACGAACAGCATATAGGTGAAGTTGGCCAGCTGCCCGATCAGCACGTCGCGGCTCCAGTTGCCGATCAGGGTCAGCCCCAGCGTCAGCCACAGGCCGAGAAAGGCCGTGAACGCCACCGTCGCGAAGCCGGCCAGGAAGGCGCGCTGGCGCAGCTGGCGGTCGAACTCGTCGGCCTTGGGCGTGCCCCAGGCCTTGATCGGCCCGAAGATCGGCAGGAATACGCCGAGCGCGAACCCGGCCGAGATCGCGGCATAGCCGAGTTGCGTCGTGTCGGGCCGCGCCAGCCCCCAGATCCACCCGCCGATCGCGAGGGCCAGTGCAAATATCGGGATCCAGCGGAAATGCCGCCGCCGCACTTCGTGCCGGGCCAGTGCGGGGATGCCGGTGCGCTCGGACGCGGCGTCTAGCTTGGAGAACAGGCGCTCGTTGAACTTGGACATGGCGGCCTCCGGCATCATTCGGCGGCGCGGCGCAGGGCGGCCGCTACCGATTCGAAGGGGGTGAAGGAGAAGACGAGCTCGACCGGCAGGTCGAATGCCTGCGCGATCTTCATGCCGAGCTCGAGGCTGGGGCTGTAGTCGCCGCGCTCGAGATAGCCGATCGTCTGGGGGTTCACCCCCACCGTCTCGGCCAGCTCGCGCCGGCTCATCCCGCGTTCGGCGCGGAACAGGGCAATTCGGTTGTGGATCTGCGGCAATATGGCGACTCGAATGACGATATGTTGTCTATGCACAACGATTCGTCGCGCGAGTCAAGCAGGCGCGCGGTCACCCCGGGAATCGCGTCCCGGCGCCAACTTACGGCCTTTCGGTGTCCGCTACGCTCGCTCGCGCGCCTGCTTGTAGGTGCCGAGCACGCGCATCCACTTGGTGTGGAACTTCAGCTCCTCCAGCGCCCGCGCCACTGGCGCCTCTTCGGGGCTGCCGACGATGTCGGTGTAGAACTCGGTCGCCGCGAAGCTGCCGCCGCGCTGGTAGCTCTCCAGCTTGGTCATGTTGACCCCGTTGGTCGCGAAGCCGCCCAGCGCCTTGTACAGCGCGGCGGGCACGTTCTTCACCTCGAAGACGAAGGTGGTCATGAACGGGCCTTCCTCCTCGGCCGCCAGCGGCTCGCGGGCCAGGATGACGAAGCGGGTCATGTTGTGCTCGGCATCGGCGATGTCCTCGCCCAGCATCCTCAGGCCATAGAGCTCGGCCGCGCCCGGGGGGGCCAGCGCGGCGACCGCGGGATCGGCGTCCTCGGCCACCATCGCGGCGGCGCCGGCGGTGTCGGGATAGGCGAGCGGCGAGATGCCCTGCGCCTTCAGCCAGTGGCGGCACTGGCCGAGCGCCTGGGGGTGGCTCATCGCCTGTTTGACGCCTTCGATCGGGCCCAGGCCCATCAGCCCGTAGCGGATCGGCAGGAAATGCTCGCCGATGATCGACAGCCCCGATTCGGGCAGCAGGAAATGGATGTCGGCGACGCGGCCGTGCAGCGAATTCTCGATCGGGATCATCGCGCAGCCGGCCCGGCCTTCCTTCACCGCGTCGATCGCATCCTCGAAGGAAAAGCAGGGGAGCGGCAGCCCGTCGGGAAAGCATTCGCGCACCGCGATATGCGAATTGGCGCCCGGCGCGCCCTGGAAGGCGACGGCGCGTACGGGGGTCCTTGCGGCCGCCTCGGTCATCTCCGCGACGAGCTTTCTCGCCGGGCTCGCGAAATTCTCCATAATGCGCGGGCGCTAGCTGCCGAACCTCGCAGCCGCAAGCCCCGCTTGCTTTCGCTGCAAGGGCGGCTTTAAAGAAGCGCAACATATCCGCAGGGGCATTTCATGGACAATCGCTTCAATACGATCGCGGGATGGGCACTTGCGGGGGGGATTGCTGCGCTCGGACTTTCGATCGCCAGCGGAATGTACTTCCATGCCGAGCGCCCCGAGCACATGGGTTATGTGATCGAAGGTGTCGAGGAAGCCAGCGAAGGCGGCACGGCAGTGGTCGCGCCGATCGCGACGCGCCTGGCCAGCGCCGATCTCGCCAAGGGCGAAGCGTCGTTCAAGAAGTGCATGGCCTGCCACACGATCAACCAGGGCGGCGCCAACGGCATCGGCCCGAACCTCTATGGCACGATGGGTGAGGGCATTGCCCAGGGCAAGGCCGGCTTCGCCTTCTCCGATGCGCTCAAGGCCGTGGGCGGCAGCTGGGACTTCGACAAGATGGACGCGTGGCTGACCAACCCGCGCAAGTTCGCCACCGGCACCAAGATGACCTTCGCGGGCATCCCGGACGCCCAGGAGCGGGCCAACGTCATCGCCTATCTCAACGCCCAGGGCTCGAACCTGCCGCTGCCGGCAGCCCCGGCCGCCGGTGCCGCGCCGGCCGAGGGCAATGCCACCGACGATCATGCCGCGGGCGGCAATATCTCCAACCAGGCGACTCCGGCCGAGGGCGCGCCCTCGACGGACCCCGCCGCCAAGGCGCAGGCCGAGAAGAAGGGCGTCTGAGGACGCGTTTCCGCCGACCGAATCACCAGGGCGCCGCGGGTCATTCCGCGGCGCTTTTGGTTTGGCGCCCCCAGCAATGAGGCAGATGCCGGCGGCCGAATCGCGCCGGTTCTCGACCCGGCTGGTCGCGCGCCAGGTCTCGGAGCTGCTGCTCGCGCGCAGCCGGCGCGGGCTGGCGCTGGTGCCGCAGGAGCGGCTGGCCGGCTTCGTCTTCGAAGTGGTGCTGGGCGGCAGTATCGCCCACCATCCCTATCGCGATGCCGGCTCGGGCCGCTGGATCGGCGTCGAGGATGCGGCCACGTTCGGCCGTCCGGTCAACGCCACCGCCATCGCCCATTCGATGCGGCTGCCGCACACCACGGTGCGCCGGCGTACGGCCGAGTTGGTCGAGGAAGGATTGCTGGTCCGCGGCGCCAGCGGGTTCAGCGTCGCACCCGGCTTTTTCGAAGGCGATGTGCTCGCCCGCCTCGCGGCCGAGGATGCCGCCGATCTGATGCGCATGCTGGGGATCCTCGCCGAGGCGGGCTATGATCCCGCCATCGCAGCGCTCGATGCCGGCGCCGCGGCCTTGCCGGCCGGCGTGGTCGAGCGGCTGATCCTCGCCTTCAGCCTGCGCGCGCTGGAGACGCTGACCGAGCTTTATGGCGACGTCACCGCCGGCACGATCGTCGCGGCAATCACCGCGATCAATGTCCGCCGGGTCACCGAGGACGCCCAACTCGCCCGACTCTATTCGGCCGAGGACATGCCGCCGCCCGACGATCTGCGCTTGCCGGTGTCGCTGCGCGCATTGGCCCGGGCGATCGACCTGCCGTTCGAGACGGTGCGCCGCCGCGTCTCCGTGCTGGTCGCGGACGGGCTCGTCGCCTGGAAGGAGGGCGGGGTGCTCGTGCCGGTGCGGGTGATGCTCGACGACCACCACATCGCCAACAACCGGCGGATCACCCTGCATTTCGACCAGCTGCTCGCCACGCTCGCGACCCTGGCGGGCTAACGCCCCTCCGACCCATTTTGGCGCGCCGTTCGATTGCTTCCCCGGCCTCCGGTAAATTACGTAAAATCCGATAAATAAAGCCGCATGGCCGGGGGGTTGGGCGCATAGGGAATTTGCCGTCCTCGGACGGATTGAATGCCGGCGAATGGCGCGATCTCGGCAGCGTGGAAGCGCCGGCCGCCGGCCCTGCACCCGTGGCCCGGCGGCTCTCCGCGACCAGGCTCCACCTCAATGCCCGGCCCGCCAGCCTGGCGGTGGAGCGTGAGCGGGCCCGCGAGATCGTCGGCCTGGCGAAGGACAGCGTCACCGCCACCTTCTCCGACATCCGCTTCGGGCGGAAGATCCAGGCCGCCAATCTCGCGCCAATGGTCTCGGCGATCGCCGCCTCGGTGGCGCGCAGCCCAAACGCCCTGCCCAGCGTCACCCGCATCAAGCTGCACGACGAATATACCTATCTCCATTCGGTCGCGGTCTGCGGGCTGATGATCGCGCTCGGCAACGAGCTGCGGCTGAGTCCCGAACTCACCCAGGAGATCGGCCTGGCCGGGCTGCTCCACGATATCGGCAAGGCGCGGATCGACGCTGATCTGCTCAACAAGCCGGGCCCGCTCGATCTCGACGAATATGCCCGGGTCCAGGCGCACACGCTGCGCGGCTATGAGCTGCTGCGCGATTCGGGGATCGAATCGGAGATCGCGCTGGATGTCTGCCTGCATCACCACGAGCGGATCGACGGCAGCGGCTATCCTTCCGGCATCTCGCAGGAGACGCTGAGCATCCATGCCCGGATGGCGGCGGTGTGCGACGTGTTCGACGCGGTGACCTCGAACCGCGCCTACAAGCGCAGCTGGTCTCCGGGCGCGGCGCTCGACTGGATGATGGGAACGACGGGCCATTTCGACCCGCGCGTGCTGCGTGCCTTTCGCGGGCTGCTCGGGGTGTTCCCGGTCGGCGCGCTGGTGCTTCTCGAGAGCCAGCGCCTCGCGGTGGTGATCGACGAGCCGGCCGAGTCGCCGACCACGCCCGACGTCGCCGTCTTCCTCTGCGCGGCCACGAAGCGCGAACTGGCACCGGTGCGCGTCGGCACCCGCTCCGATCCGATCATCGGGCTGGAAGTGGCATCGAAATGGGCGCTCGACGATTTCGAGGCGAAGCGCGAACGGCTGCTGGACGAATTCGGCCCTGCCTAGCTACGGAAGGCCATGGCCTCGCATCCCAGTCCCGAACTCGCCATCCGCCTGCGCCGCGCCGCGTTCAACCGCGCGCTGGCCGAGGCCGACCTCGCCGCGATCGGGCCGATCCTCGCGCAGGATGTCGTGCTGGTCGCCGGCACCGATTCGGCGCTGATATCGGGGCGCAAGGCGCAGCTGCTCGCCTGGAAGCGCGAGTTCGCCGCGAAGGACCGCAGCATCTACACGCGCACGCCCGAGGCGGTCGTCCTGTCCCCGGTCGAGGCGATCGCCTTCGAGCATGGCGCCTGGCAGGGCGTGTCGGCAGCGAGCGGGGCGGTGCAGGCCTCGGGGACCTACACCGCCAAATGGCGCAAGCTCGGCACCGACTGGATGATCGAGGCCGAGCTCTACCTCACTCTGGCTTGATCACCGTCTCCGGCTTGTCGATCCCCGGGCGCGGCCGCGCGATCACCGTGTGGTCCTTGTCCTTCCAGAAGTCCTGGACGATCTGCCAGCCCTCTTCCGCGGTCTCGCAGAAGTGGAACAGGTCGAGGTCCTTGGGCGAGATCACGCCCTCCTCGCACAGCGCCTCGAAATTGACGACGCGGTTCCAGAATTCCTTGCCGTAGAACAGCACCGGGATCGGCTCGATCTTGCCGGTCTGGATCAGGGTGAGCAGCTCGAACGATTCGTCGAACGTGCCGAAGCCGCCCGGGAACACCGCCACGGCGCGGGCGTGCAGCAGGAAGTGCATCTTGCGCAGCGCGAAATAGTGGAACTGCATCGACAGGCCGGGCGTGACATAGGGGTTCGGCGCCTGCTCGTGCGGCAGCAGGATGTTGAGCCCGATCGTGTCGGCGCCCACGTCGCGCGCGCCGCGATTCGCCGCTTCCATGATCGACGGGCCGCCGCCCGAGGTCACCACGAAGTGGCGGTTCCCCGCCTCGTCGAGCGGGAAGTTGGAGGCGAGGCGGCCCAGCTCGCGGGCGACGTCGTAATATTTGGACTTCTCGACCAGCCGTTCGGCGATCTTCTTCTGCTGCGGCGTCTCGGCCAGCTCGAGCAGCGCGCCCGCCTTTTCCGGCTCGGGGATACGTGCCGAGCCATAGATGACGAAGGTCGACTTGATGTGTGCCTCGTCGAGCAGCAGCTGCGGCTTGAGCAGCTCGAGTTGGAAGCGGACCGGCCGAAGGTCGTCGCGCAGCAGGAAGTCCATGTCCTGGAAGGCGAGGCGGTAGGCGGGATGCTCGGTCTGGGGCGTGCCGCTGTGCGTGTTGGCGTGCTCCACTTCCTGCTGGGCAGGGCGGAAGACACGGCTCGGAACTTTCGTATCGCTCATTTGGGCCGGCTTAGGCCGATCCTGGGCGCCCTGCAATCAGCGACAAAACGGCCCTCTGCCCATGTCGAGGTGCAGGTGGTTGTAGTGCGCCGCATTGTAATCGGGGCTCAGCACCGTGGCGAAGCGTTTGCAGGCCGATCCGTGGATCGTGTCGAGAAAAGCGCGGACCTGCTGGTCGCCGCTCCGCCAGTCGCGCTCGATCGTGATCCGGCGCCCATCGGCGAGGATGAAGCCCGACACGTCCACCGCATTGGCCAGGCCATGCTCGGACATGCGCGCCGCCGATGCCGCGCCGTTGCCGATGATCCCGCGGCACGAATAGGTGCCATAGGTCTCCACCTTGACCAGGTCGCTGCCCAGCATCTGCCGCGCCGCCGGGGCCACCGCGAAGCGCACCCAGGCGGTGAAGCTGCGCGCCAGCCCGCATTTCATCGACTTCAATCCGGTCACCGGCACGCCGATGTCGAGCAGCTGCACCGCCCCGGTGACCACGCAGCCGCTGCCGAAATCGCGGTCGGGCAGGGCCGAGTAGCGCACCCGCTCGCGGGAGAGGTCGGCGAAGCATTGCTGCGTCTCGCGCGGCGTCGGGCCGTTCAAGGTGATCGGTCCACCCGGCCGCTCGCGAATCGGCGAAGGAGCGGGGCGATCGTCCCCCCCGCCGAACATGCAGCCGGCAAGGATCAGGGGCAGGAACAGGCCGAAAACGCGCATGGCACGCATCCTAGCAGCATCGCCGTACGACATGGTTAACGTCAGAAATGTGCGCAGAGCGCGCATTTTGCGCAATTGACTTTCACGGGCTCGCCGCTAGGGCCGTCGGCGGGCCACGCGGTCCCAACGCCGCGCGCGCTCTCTGTAAGGAGAGACTATATGACTGATTCGACTGCCGCCGACGCCACCCTTGCGCCTGTCGCAAAGCCAGCCACCAAGCCGGCGCGTCCCTATTTCTCCTCCGGTCCCTGTGCCAAGCCTCCGGGCTGGTCGCCCGAGAAGCTCGCCACCGAGTCGCTCGGCCGCTCGCACCGCTCGAAGATCGGCAAGACCCGCCTGCAGTACTGCATCGACCTGATGCGCGAGGCGCTCCGTCTGCCCGACACCCACCGCATCGGCATCGTGCCGGGCTCGGACACCGGCGCCTTCGAGATGGCGATGTGGACGATGCTCGGCGCCCGCGGCGTCACCACGCTTGCCTGGGAATCGTTCGGTGAAGGTTGGGTCACCGATGCGGTCAAGCAGCTCAAGCTCGAGCCGAATGTCGTCCGCGCCGATTACGGCCAGCTGCCCGATCTCGACGCGCTCGACTGGTCGACCGACGTGCTGTTCACCTGGAACGGTACCACGTCGGGCGTGCGCGTGCCGGACGGCGAGTGGATCCCCGCCGACCGCGAAGGGCTGACCTTCGCCGATGCCACCTCGGCGGTGTTCGCCTACGACCTGCCCTGGGACAAGATCGACGTCGCCACCTTCTCCTGGCAGAAGGTGCTGGGCGGCGAAGGCGCGCACGGCGTGCTGATCCTCGGCCCGCGCGCGGTCGAGCGTCTCACCGAATACACCCCGTCCTGGCCGCTCCCCAAGGTGTTCCGCCTCGTCTCCAAGGGCGCGCTCGCCGAGGGCGTGTTCAAGGGCGAGACGATCAACACCCCATCGATGCTCGCCGTCGAGGACGCGATCTTCGCGCTCGAATGGGCGCGTGGCCTGGGCGGCCTCGAAGGGCTGATCGCCCGTTCGGACGCCAACGCCGCCGCGCTCGACAAGATCGTCGCCGCGCGCCCGTGGCTCGGCCATCTCGCCGAGCTGCACGGCATCCGCTCGAAGACCAGCGTGTGCCTCACCGTCGAGGGTGCCGACGAAGCCTTCATCAAGAAGTTCGCCGGCCTGCTCGAGAAGGAAGGCGCGGCATACGACGTCGCCGGCTATCGCGACGCCCCGCCGGGCCTGCGCATCTGGTGCGGCGCCACCGTCGACACCGCCGATATCGAGGCGCTCGGCCCTTGGCTCGACTGGGCCTACGCCACCGCCCGCGCTTCCTGATCCTGTGCCGTGCTCCTGCGAAGGCAGGGGCCCAGGATCACACACGACTTCCATAGAAACTCTGGGCTCCTGCTTTCGCAGGAGCACCGGCTCTCCGAAGGAGCACCCAAATGCCCAAGGTACTGATTTCCGACAAAATGGACCCCAAGGCCGCCGAGATCTTCCGCGCGCGCGGCGTCGAGGTCGACGAGATCACCGGCAAGACCCCCGAAGAGCTGAAGGCGATCATCGGCCAGTATGACGGCCTCGCCATCCGTTCGTCGACCAAGGCGACCAGGGAAATCCTCGAGGCCGCAACCAACCTCAAGGTCATCGGCCGCGCCGGCATCGGCGTCGACAATGTCGACATCCCCGCCGCCTCGGCCAAGGGCGTGGTGGTGATGAACACCCCGTTCGGCAACTCGATCACCACCGCCGAGCATGCCATCGCGCTGATGTTCGCGCTCGCCCGCCAGCTGCCCGAGGCCGACGCGTCGACCCAGGCCGGCAAGTGGGAGAAGAACCGCTTCATGGGCGTCGAGCTCACCGGCAAGACGCTCGGCCTGATCGGCGCGGGCAATATCGGCTCGATCGTCGCGGACCGCGCCCAGGGCCTGAAGATGAAGGTCGTTGCCTTCGATCCGTTCCTCACCCCCGAGCGCGCGATCGAGATGGGCGTGGAGAAGGTGTCGCTCGACGACCTGCTGCTGCGTGCCGACTTCATCACGCTGCACACCCCGCTCACCGACCAGACCCGCAACATCCTGTCGGCCGAGAACCTCGCCAAGACCAAGCGCGGCGTGCGCATCATCAACTGCGCGCGCGGCGGCCTGATCGACGAGGCGGCGCTCAAGCAGGGCCTCGAATCGGGCCATATCGCCGGCGCCGCGCTCGACGTGTTCCAGGTCGAGCCCGCCAAGGAGCATCCGCTGTTCGGCACGCCCAACTTCGTCTCGACCCCGCACCTCGGCGCCTCGACCACCGAAGCGCAGGTCAATGTCGCGATCCAGGTCGCCGAGCAGATGGCCGATTTCCTTGTCTCGGGCGGCGTCACCAACGCGCTCAACATGCCGAGCCTCTCGGCCGAGGAAGCCCCGCGCCTCAAGCCGTACATGGCGCTGGCGGAGAAGCTCGGCAGCCTGGTCGGCCAGCTCGCGCATGGTGAGCTTCGCAACATCGCGATCGAGAGCGAAGGCGCCGCCGCCGAGCTCAACCAGAAGCCGATCGTCGGCGCGGTGCTCGCCGGGCTGATGCGCGTCCATTCAGACACGGTGAACATGGTCAACGCGCCGTTCCTCGCCAAGGAGCGCGGGCTCGACGTCCGCGAGGTCCGCCACGACCGCGAGGGCGATTACCACACGCTGGTCCGCGTCACCGTCGGCACTGCCCAGGGCGATCGCTCGGTCGCCGGCACGCTGTTCGGCAACGCCGCGCCGCGCCTGGTCGAGCTGTTCGGCATCAAGGTCGAGGCCGATCTCGCCGGCCACATGCTCTACATCGTCAATGAGGACGCACCGGGCTTCATCGGCCGGCTCGGTACCACCTTGGGCGAGGCGGGCGTCAACATCGGCACCTTCCACCTCGGCCGCCGCGAAGCGGGTGGCGAAGCCATCCTGCTGCTCTCGGTCGACGACGTGGTCAGCGAGGAACTTCTCGCCAAGGTCCGCGCCCTCCCGGGCGTGAAGACCGCGATGGCGCTGACGTTCTGACGACACGAAGTGCGTCATCCTGACGGAAGTCAGGATCTCGGGCGGCAAGCGTACGGCTCCTCCTCCACGTCATCCCGGCGAAAGCCGGGATGACGTGCGGCAAGAGGTCCGCAATCGCTTGAGATCCCGGCTTTCGCCGGGATGACGCTTTGGTCTAGGGGGACGGGATGAGCGGCTTACTTCCCGAAGGCTTTCACGATCGCCTCCCCCCCGCGGCCGATGCCGCGACCCGGCTCGAATCCCGCGTGCTCGGCGTCGCGCGCGCCTATGGCTATGAGCAGGTCGATCCGCCCCTCGCCGAATTCGCCGACGAGCTGAGCGCCCGCCTCAAGGCCGCGGGCGGGTTGCGCGACGCGGTGCGCTTCGTCGATCCGGTGTCGCAGCGCACGCTGGCGATCCGCCCCGACATAACCGCCCAGGTCGGGCGTATCGCCGCCACCCGCATGGGCCACCATCCGCGCCCGGTGCGCCTCTCCTATGCCGGCCCGGTGATCAAGCTCTCGGCCTCCGAGCTCGATCCGCTGCGCGCCACCCGCCAGATCGGCGCCGAGCTGATCGGCCTAGACACCGTCGCCGCCGCCACCGAAGTGGTGCGCGTTGCGATCGAGGCGCTGCAGGCGGGTGGAGTCGAAGGCATCGCGCTCGACTTCACGCTGCCCGATCTGGTGGATTGCCTGGCCGATGGCAGCCTGACGCCCGCCCAACTCGCGACGCTGCGCGATCGCCTCGACGCCAAGGACGCCGCCGGGGTCGCCGCGATCGATCCACGCTACCTGCCGCTGATCGAAGCCGCCGGCCCGTTCGACGCCGCGATCGAGCGGCTGCGCGCGATCGATGCCGGCAAGGCGCTCGCCACAAGGCTCGACGGCCTTGCCGAGATCGCCGCCAGCATCCGGGGCCAGGCCGCGCTCACCCTCGATCCCACCGAGCGCCACGGCTTCGAATATCAGAGCTGGCTTGGCTTCTCGCTCTTCGCCCGCGGGGTGCGCGGCGAGATCGGCCGCGGCGGCACCTATACGATCCTGCACGGCAATGGCCGCGAGGAAGCCGCGGTCGGCTTCTCGCTCTATGCCGATCCGATCCTCTATGCCGGCATCGGCGCCGGCGATCGCCGCCGGCTGTTCCTGCCCTTCGGCACCCCCGCCGGCATCGGCGCGAAGCTGCGCGAAGAGGGCTGGGTGACGGTCGCCGCGCTCGAGGAAGACGATACGCCCGAGGCGCAGCTGTGCACCCATGTGCTGCGCGACGGGGCTCCGGCAGCAATTTGAATCCTGGCCTCTCTACACGGCCTGACAAACGCAGCGCTGCGGAACGGAGGCTCGCAGCGCTGCGCTCGTTTCCAGCGGTTAGATTCTATCCATCATTGCAAAGGCGCGATTTCGCCGTGCAATTGTCCCCGAACGGATTGTAGCCGGGAAGATCGATAAGGAACATTCCGCCGCCGCCGCCGCCGCCCGAGCCGCCACCGCCGCCGATGGGCTCGTCCGAACCAGGAAGTCCGCTGCCGTCGCTGCCGCCGCTAACTTGATAGTCGTAATATGCCAAAGCAGCGTAGTAGCATTGTTCGTAGCTTGGATATGCCAAGTCAGCCCATCTGTTATTGTCGCACTGCTGCGATGCATAAGTAGCTGAATCTGGATAATCCGGCTTGGCCAAGGCTTTTGTGGGGATTGAGGAGAAAGACACGATTGCGAGCATCGCCGAGGTAATTGATTTCCTCATTATATCATCTCCAGATTGCGCCCATCTTATTGACTGGTGCCATAAGCATTGGGGTGTGATGATACATGCGTAAATATCGTCGTCGTGCAAAGTATATTTGTAATATTTGGCTGAGATTATAAGCCATTATGAAGCATTATTGCTTGCTTCGTGTGCTTGGCGATCTGCCCGGACGATTGTCCGCAGGCAGACCAAGTAGGGAGCGCGATTCCCTGCGGGGTCAGCGCGCCAGCAACTCCATCGCCCGGCCGTCGAGGAATGCCGGCACGGCCGCCGTCACTGCGTCGCGGAAGCGCGCATCCTCGGCCAGCTGGGCCGGGAACACCTCCCGCAGCGCCAGCGCCGCACTCGCCGGATCGGCACTTGAAGCAGCACCGGCCAGCAGCTCGGCCAGCGGATCGGTGATCTTGTCGCCAGCCTCGGTCTTGCGGCGCAGGAAGGCGATCCACGCCGCCACCGGCACCGCCAGCCGCGCCACGTCCTCGCCCGCCGCAAGCCGGTCGCGGACCGTGTCGAGCAGGCGATAGGGCAGCTTCTGCGAGCCGTCCCAGGCGATCTGGCTGAGCAGATGGCGGATCGCCGGGTTGCGGAACCGGTCGAACACCGCGTCGGCATAGCCCTGCACGTCGAGGCCTTCGACCGGCTTGAGCGAACCGGCGATATCCTCGTGCATCAGCCGGCTGGCAAAGCTGCCCAGCGCCGGGTCGCTGACCGCCTCGAATACCGTCTCATGCCCAAGCGCCAGCCCGATATAGGCCAGGCTCGAATGCGCGCCGTTGAGGATGCGCAGCTTGGCCTGCTCATAGCCCTGGACGTCATTGGTCAGCGTCACGCCCGCAGCGGCGAGATCGGGGCCGTCGGCCAGCTCGAAGCGCTGCAGCACCCATTGGGTGAAGCGCTCGCGCTGCACCGCCGCTTGGTCGGCCACACCCAGCTCCTCCGCCACCTTGGCGAGGAAGGCCGGGTCGCTTGCCGGGGTGATCGAATCGACCATCGAATCGGGGAAGGTGACCTCGCCTTCGATCCAGTCGGCCAGCCCGGCGTCCCACTCCCGGGCCAGCGCGACACAGGCCGCGCGAAGCTTGCCGCCATTGCCGGTCATGTTGTCGCAGCACAGCATCGCAAAGGGTGCGGCACCCGCGGCGCGGCGCTCGGCCAGGCCCGAGATGATCCAGCCGATCACGCTCGCCGGCTCGGCGGGGCGAGCGCGGTCATGGACGATGTCGGCGTGGTTGAAATCAAGGGTGCCGTCGGCGGCGAGGCAATAACCCTTCTCGGTCACCGTGCTGGTGGCCAGCTTCACCGCCGGGTCGGCGAGCAAGGTGCGGAGCCGGGCGCCTTCGCCGGGGCCGATCGCGCCTGAATGGGCGGCGATGATGCGGGTCGCGGGCTCGCGGTCGATCACGGCCAGCGTGTAGAGCCCGTCTTGCGCCTTGAGCGCGTCGACCGTGCCGGCGCTGCGCAGCGAGACAGCGGCGATGCCCCAGCGCGGATCGCTGTCCAGTACCCGGTCGAAATAGGCCGCCTGGTGGGCGCGGTGGAAGGCGCCGGGGCCGAAATGGACCACGCCGGTGCGGATGGCGGCGGGATCGTGTCCGGGCCGCGCGACGGCGGCGGGAAGCGAGGCAAGGGCGGCGCGCGAAAGACTGGTCATGCCCCCGGTGTCAACGCGTCCGTGCGGGCAAAGTCAATGGCCCGGCGTTGCATCCAGCGGGCCGGGTGTAGCAGTCAGTAGCTATGCGCTCCAGCGGGATTGGATCCCGGGATTCGCGAGCCGGTATAGCGCCGCTGCGAAACCGCACCCTCAGGCATCAGGAAACGGACCTGCCGGTTGGGGAAGTCGATATCGACCCGGCGAAAGGCGCGCAGCGCGTCCATGCCGAGCAACAGTGCCGGGCGCTTGGTAAGGCCGAAGCGCTCGAACGGCGTCACATCGGCAAAGGCGACCGGCATGGCGCCGAAGCGCACCTTGCCGACCAGGATGTCGGGCACTTGGGTATAGTCGGCGGCTGTCTGGGCGCCGGTCACGCTGGTCAGCTGGATTCGTTGCGGCTTGGGCGCATTGCGGCCCACCCGCTTGCGCAGCGCGCTGTTGCCCATCGTTACCTGGCTGCCCGTGTCGAGCACCACCTGGATGCGCGTCGTGCCGTAATAGGCGTCGGTCACGATCAATTGGCCGAACACGTTCTTGGCGGTGACGATGATCTCGTCGGGGTCGCGCCGGGTGACGGTCTTGCGCTTCACGCTGGGGCGAACCGCCATGGTGCCGTTCTCAAAGTCGATCGTCACCTGGTGATTACGCAGCGTGTCGATGCCAAGCAGGCCGAGCGCGCCAAGGTTGCGCGCCTCCAGTGCGGGGGCGACGATCGTGTGCTGCTCGCCGATCGACTTGATGCTCAGCCCGGGCACCACCACCGTGTTGACCGTATCGCGCCCGGTCATCGAGGTGATGATCACCGGGGTAGAGGTGCCGAGCCGCAGCGAACCGGCCAGCTCGCGGGCGATGACGGTACGCTCCGCGCCGGTGTCGATGATGAAGTTGTAGGGCCCCTTGTCGCCCACCGCGACGGGGACGGTGAGGCGCTTGTCGATCTCGCCCAGCGCGAGCAGGGTCGCCTCGACATCCTCCGGCTTGGGCATGGTCAGCTCGGGATCCTGGGCACGGACCACGGGCGGCGGGGCGTGCTCGCTCGGGTTCTGGGTGAGGTCACGCGCTCCGGCGGTTGCGGCCAGCGGGAGCAGGAGAAGCACTGCAAGCCTTTTCATGGATATGAAGATACACCTTCACATGCTGCGCAGCAATCTTTCTGGAATGTTTCTGTCCCAGTCTAGTCGAGCCGCATCGCTTCGGCGGCGATATCCTCGGCTTCCATCAGCAGCGCGTCCTCGGTCATGCCCTGCGCGACATTCTCGCGGCCGATCATGATGAGCACCGGCACCGCCATCGGCGAGACGCGGGGCAGGTCGACATGCAGCATCGTGTCGGCCGCTGTGTCGAGCAGATGGCCGAGGCGCCCGACATCGGTCATTCGGGCCCGGGCATCGGCCCAGGCGGCGCGCAGGAGGAGGTGATCGGGCTCGTACTTGCGCAGCACGTCGTAGATCAGGTCGGTGGAGAAGGTGACCTGGCGCCCGGTCTTCTTCTTGCCCGGATGCTGCCGCTCGACCAGCCCGCCGATGATCGCCACTTCGCGGAAGGCGCGCTTGAGCAGCGCCGATCCCTGCACCCATTCGACGAACTCATGCTCGAGGATGTCGGGCGAGAAGAGCGCGGCGGGATCATCGATCTTCTCGAGCCCGTAGACGGCGAGGGCATAGTCGTTGGCGACGAAGCCCAGCGGCTTGAGCCCCAGCGCCTCCATCCGCCGGGTGATCAGCATGCCCAGCGACTGGTGCGCGTTCCAGCCCTCGAAGCTGTAGGCGACCATGTGGTGCTTGCCTTCGTGCGGGAAGGTCTCGACCAGCAGCTGGCCGGGGGCGGGGATGGCCGAGCGGCGCTCCTGCACTTCCAGCCACTCGCGGACATCGTCGGGGAAGCGCCGCCACTGGCTGCGGTCATGGAGGAAATGACGGACCCGCTCGGCCAGGGTGGCGGTGATCGCCAGCCGCGCGCCCATATAGGAGACGTACCGCGCCGGCTTGGCGGTGGCGCGGACGATCAGGTCGGTCAGCTCGACGCGTTCCACCTCCACCGCCATGCCGGCGAAGACGAAGGCATCGCCGGGCGAGAGCTGGGTGCCGAACGCCTCCTCGACCTTGCCGAGCCGGCGGCCATTCTTGAAGCGGACCTCCATCATCGGCGATTCGACGATGATCCCGGCATTGAGCCGATGCTGCGCAACAAAGGCCGGGGTGGTCACCCGCCACAGCCCGTCCTTGCCCTTGGTCAGCCGCTTGAACTTGTCATAGGCGCGTAGGGCATAGCCGCCATCGGCGATGAAGCTCAGCACTCGGTCGAACACCTCGTCCGCCAACGCCGAATAGGGCAATGCTGCGCGGATCTCGTGCAGCAACTGGTCGCGGTCGAACGGCGCGGCGCAGGCGCAGGCCATGACGTGCTGGGCCAGCACATCGAGCGCGCCGGGGCGGAAGACATCTGGATCGAGTTCGCCATGCTCGACGGCATCGAGCGCGGCGCGTGCCTCGAGATATTCGAAGCGGTTGCCGGGGACGAGCACCGCTTCCGAGGGCTCGTCGAGGCGGTGGTTGGCGCGGCCGATGCGCTGGAGCAGGCGCGAGGAGCCCTTGGGCGCGCCCATCTGGATCACGCAATCGACATCGCCCCAATCGACGCCGAGATCGAGGCTGGCAGTGGCGACCAGCGCGCGCAGCTGCCCATCGGCCATCGCCTGTTCGGCCCGCTGTCGTGCCTCCAGGCTCAGGCTGCCATGATGCACGCCGATCGGCAGCTTGAGCTCGTTGACCTTCCACAGCTGCTGGAAGACCAGCTCGGCCAGGCCGCGAGTGTTGCAGAAGACGATCGTCGTCTTGTGCGTCTCGATCTCGGCCATCACCTGGGGGATGGCATAGACGCCCGAATGGCCGGCCCAGGGCACCCGGTCCTCGGGGAGCAGGATGGCGATATTGGGCTCCGCGCCCTTCTCGCCCTGCACCAGGGTGACCGCGTCGATGTCGCCATGCGGCGCGAGCCAGGCGCGGTAGCCGTCGGGATCCGCCACCGTGGCCGAGAGCGCCACCCGGCGCAGGTTCGGGGCGAGGCGCTGTAGCCGGGCCATGGCCAGGGCGAGCAGGTCGCCGCGCTTGCCGGTGGCAAAGGCATGGACCTCGTCGATCACCACGGTCTTCAGCCCCTCGAACATCGTCAGGCTGTCCTCATAGGACAGCAGCAGGCTGAGCGACTCGGGCGTGGTCAGCAGGATCTGCGGCGGCCGGGCGCGCTGGCGGACCTTCTTCTCCCAGGGCGTGTCGCCGGTGCGCGTCTCGACGCGGATCGGGGCGCCCATCTCGTCGATCGGGGTGAGCAGGTTGCGCTGCACGTCCACCGCCAGCGCCTTGAGCGGCGAGATGTAGAGCGTGTGCAGCCCGTCGGCCGGGTTCTCGATCAGATCGGCGAGCGTCGGCAGGAAGCCGGCCAGCGTCTTGCCCGCGCCGGTGGGGGCGACGAGCAGGGCATGCTCGCCGCGGCGGCCCGCCTCGAGCATCTCGAGCTGGTGGCGGCGCGGCGCCCAGCCGCGGCTTGCGAACCAGTCCTGCAATATCGGGGGGAGCTGGGAACCAAGGGCCATCCCGCCCATATAGGCATGATGGCGAAGCTCGGCGACTGGATCGATCCGCGGCCCACGGGCATCTATCTGCCTGCGGCCGATATCTGGATCGACCCGTCGCAGCCGGTCCGCCGCGCGCTGGTGACGCATGGCCATGCCGATCACGCCCGGGGCGGGCACGAGGCGGTATGGGCGACGCCGCAGACGCTGGCGATCATGGAAGCGCGTTACGGCCCGCAGCAGGGCAATCCGGTGGAATATGGCGAGCGGATCGCGATGCACGGCATCGACATCCGCTTTGTCCCCGCCGGCCATGTCCTCGGCTCGGCCCAGATCGTGCTCGAGCATCGCGGCGAGCGGATCGTCGTCTCGGGTGATTACAAGCGCCGCGCGGACCCGACCTGCGCGCCCTTCGAGCCGGTGCCGTGCGACGTGTTCGTCACCGAGGCGACGTTCGGGCTCCCCGTATTTCGCCATCCGGAGACGCATGACGAGCTCGACAAGCTGCTTGCTGCCCTGCGCGCCAATCCGGAGCGCTGCGTGCTGGTCGGCGCCTATGCGTTGGGCAAGGCGCAGCGGGTGATCAGCGAACTGCGCGTGCTGGGGTTCGACGATCCCATCTACATCCACGGCGCGCTCCAGCGGCTCTGCGACCTCTATGTCGAGCAAGGCGTCGACCTGGGCGAGCTGCGACCGGCCACCGGCGTCGCCAAGGCCGAGCTGCAGGGCCGCATCATCCTCTGTCCGCCGGGCGCGCTCAACGACCGCTGGTCGCGGCGGCTGCCCGATCCGATCACCGCGATGGCATCGGGCTGGATGCGGGTGCGTCAGCGTGCCCGGCAGCGCAATGTCGAGCTGCCGCTGATCCTCTCCGACCATGCCGACTGGGACGAACTGACCCGCACGATCCTGGAGCTCGAACCACGCGAGGTGTGGGTGACGCATGGCCGCGAGGACGCGCTGGTCCATTGGTGCCGGCTGCATCAGGTGAAAGCCAGGGCGCTGGACCTCGCCGGGTTCGAGGACGAGGACGACTGAGCCTGCCGATCCAACAGCGCCATCCCGATTCTCCGCAGAAATGTTGAATCTCTTGCGTCGTTTCAGGGGCATGCGGCGCGGAAGTTCACAAAGTTCGCACTAGCGAGCGCCGTCACCCCCGCCGCCGCATATTATGATTGCGCGTGCCTGATCCTATTTTTCCAACAACATGAAAGAGCGGCGGGAAATTCCCGGCCGCCGGAGCACAACAGACGAAATCCTACATTGCAAGCCGCTCAGGCGGCGGCGCGGTCGGAGCCGGAGAACAGCCAGGCTTCCGCCGTCGCGCTATCGTCGAAACAGCGAGCGTAGCGCTGATCGAGCGCGCGGCCGAGCTGCGTGCGCGCCAGCGTCCGACCGATCACGAAGGCGAGCCGGCGCGAGCGATAGGCCGGATCGGCGAGCATCGTACGGAACATCTCCACACTGTCCTGCGCCTGGATCTTCATCTCGCGCAGGTCATTGAGCGTAAGATGCTGGTTTGGCCCGCAGCGTAGCTGCGTGTGCGCCTCTGCACGCCGGGCCAGAAAGGCATCGATATCCTCGGCCGTGAAGAAGCCGCTCATCCGGATGCGGATGAGGTCGCGGGCAGGCTCGACATCAATGGTGAAATCGGCGGACATCGAATCGGCGATACCTCGCTGCTGGCTACCAAAATGCTAAGGCCACGGGTTCCCTAGCGTCAACGGGTCCTGGGCCAGGCGAGCGTGGCGACCACTGGATAATGGTCCGACGGATAGAGCTCGCCGCGATGCGTATCGATCGTGCGATAGCCGCGCACGGTGAAGCCGCGGGTGAAGAGCCAGTCGATCCGCCGATCGGCCACGCCCTTGAAGCCGTGGAAGGTCGCCTCCGGGCCCGTCGGGCGTGCGACGGCAGTGCGGGCGTCCGCCAAGGTTTCCGCGAGCGCCGCATGCGACCTGGATTCGGGCACGGTGTTGAAGTCGCCGGTGAGGACGACCGGCACGCCCTTCGGCAAGGCCGCAATGCGCTTGCGGATCAATTCCGCGCATTTCTCGCGCGCCGCTTCGTCCTCTTCGCGATAGGGGAAATGGGTGTTGAGCAGGTAGAAGCGCTTGCCCGCCTTCGTCTCGAACAGGCCCCAGGTCACCATGCGCGGAAAGATGTTGCCCCAGCTGATGCTGGCCACCACATCGGGGGTATCCGACAGCCAGAAATTGCCCTGCTCGACCAGCTTGAGTCGGTCGCGGCGAAAAAAGACGCCCATATGCTCGTCGGCATGGCCGCCGCGGCGGTCGATCCCGAACCAGCTATACTGGGGCAGCTTGGTGACGAGATAGTCGCCCTGGAGCTGGAACAGCTCCTGCGTGCCGATCACGTCGGGCGCAGCGGCGGCGACCGTCTCGACGAACAGGTCGCGGCGCTTCTCCCAGACATTGGCGCCGTCGTTCGGCGAGGGATAGCGGACGTTGAAGCTCATCACGACGAGCCTGTCCTGCGCCTGCGCCGCCACCGGGGCGAGCAGGGCGAGCAACAACCACAGGAAACGCATCAACCCACACCCTCCAGAGCCTTTTGCCGGCGGCGCTGCACCGAGCTGCCGATCCCCATCGCCTCGCGATATTTGGCGACGGTGCGCCGGGCGATGTCGAAGCCCTTGGCGTTGAGCAGCTCGACGAGCGTGTCGTCGGACAGGATCTTCTTGGGATCCTCGGCCTGGATCAGCGTGCGGATCGCGTTCTTCACCGCCTCGGCCGAGACCGCGTCGCCGCCATCGGCCGACTGGATCGCCGAGGTGAAGAAATATTTCAGCTCGAACAGCCCGCGCGCGCAGCTGAGATATTTGTTCGAGGTGACCCGGCTTACCGTCGATTCGTGCATCTCGATCGCCTCGGCGACCTGGCGCAGGGTCATCGGCTTGAGGTGCGCGACGCCCTTGAGGAAAAAGGCTTCCTGCTGCTTGACGATCTCGGAGGCGACCTTGATGATCGTGCGCTGGCGCTGGTCGAGCGCCTTCACCAGCCAGTTGGCGCTGGCCAGCATGTCGGACAGCCAGGCCTTGCTCGCCTTGTCCTGCGGGCCCGACGAGACCTCGGTGTAATAGGCGCGGTTGACCAGCAGCTTCGGCAGGGTCGCGGCGTTGATCTCCACCGCCCAGCCAGCGCCGCGGCGCGCGACGAAGATGTCGGGGGTGACGGCCAGCGTGGGTTCCCCGCCATAGCGGCAGCCGGGCTTGGGATCATAGTTGCGCAGCTCGCGGATCATGTCCGCGAGATCCTCGTCATCGACATTGCAGATGCGCTTGAGCCGGGGCAGATCGCCGCGTGCGACCAGATCGAGATTGTCGATCAGCCGCGCCATGCAGGGATCGTAGCGATCGGCTTCCTTCGCCTGGAGCGCGAGGCACTCGGCGAGGTTGCGAGCGCCGACCCCCGTGGGATCGAAGGTCTGGATCGTCGCCAGCACGGCTTCCACCCGGGCGAGCGCGACGTTCAGCCGGTTGGCGACATCGAGCAGCGGTGCGGTGAGATAGCCGGCCTCGTCTATCTGGTCGATCAGATGGGCGGCGATGAACAGGTCGGCGCTGTCAACGGTCGCGCCGGCCTGCGCCATCAGGTGATCGGCGAGGCTGAGATCGCTGCTGCCGAGATTGTCGAAGTCCGGCCCGTCCTCGGAGCCACCACCGCCGGTACCGGTGAGGCCCAGGCTGCCGTCGAGCCCGCCGCCCGCGCCGATCGTGTCGCTGCCGCTGTCGTGGTGGAAGGTCTCAGCGGCGAAATCGACGTCGAGCGCGGCCTCGCCCGAGGCTTCGCCGCCGCCGGCGATCAGCTCGCTGGCATCGGCCGGGCCGTCGCGCTCCTCGAACTCGAACTCGAAATCGGGCTCGGGGGCGTCCGGGGCCTCGCCGCCGCTCTCCCGCTCGTCACTGCCGGTGCCGCTGTTCTCGAGCAGCGGGTTCTTCTCCAGCTCCTCGGCGATGAAGGTCTCGATCTCGAGATTGGACAGCGCCAGCAGCTTGATCGCCTGCTGGAGCTGCGGCGTCATCACCAGCGATTGCGACTGGCGCAGATCGAGGCGTGGGGCGAGACTCATTTCAAGCTCGTCACCCCGGCGGAAGCCGGGGTCTCGTGCGGCGGGTGCGTGCGATATGGCCTGAGATCCCGGCTTTCGCCGGGATGACGGTCATGAAAGGCGCCGCCTTTCATGACCTACAGCTCGAAGCTCTCGCCGAGATAGAGGCGGCGGACATTCTCGTCCTTGACGAGGTCGTTCGGCGCGCCGGCGAAGAGCACGCGGCCGTCATAGATGATGTAGCCGCGATCGACGATGTCGAGCGTCTCGCGGACATTGTGATCGGTGATCAGCACGCCGATGCCGCGCTTCTTGAGCTGGATGATCAGGTCGCGAATGTCGGAGATCGAGATCGGGTCGATGCCGGCGAACGGCTCGTCGAGCAGGATGATCGTCGGATCGGCGGCGAGCGCGCGGGCGATCTCGGCGCGGCGGCGCTCGCCGCCCGACAGCGCCATGGCGGGCGCGGCGCGCAGGCGGGTGAGGCCGAATTCCTCGAGCAGCTCGTCGAGCCGGCGCTTGCGCGCTTCCTTGTCGGGCTCGGCCAGCTCGAGCACGGCGGAGATGTTGCCCTCGACGCTGAGGCCGCGGAAGATCGAGGTTTCCTGCGGGAGATAGCCGAGGCCGAGGATCGCGCGGCGGTACATGGGCAGGCGCGTGATGTCCTCGCCATCGAGCATGATGCGGCCGCTGTCGGGCTTCACAAGCCCCATCACCGAATAGAAGCAGGTCGTCTTGCCCGCGCCGTTGGGGCCGAGCAGGCCGACCACTTCGCCGCGGCCGACCGAGACGGACACGTCGGTGAGGACCACACGCTTGTCGTACGATTTGGCGATCGAGACGACCGCGAGGCCCTTGTCGGGCAGCGGCGCCGGATCGGCGACGGGCGTTTCGAGGGTGTTGACGTCAGCCATACTCGGTCCCTGCATGGACGGTTCGCGTTACCGTGGAGTTTACCTCCGCGGCCGTTTGGCAGGATTCCTGCATGAAGACGGCCGGGAAGGGAAGAGCCCGCGCGGCGTGCCGAGGAAAAAGGGCGATTACTGCTTGGGCGCGGGGGTGGCGGAGGGTGCGGGCGCGGTCGCCGGGGCGTTTGCGCGCTTGGGCACCGAGAAGCGGCCGGTGACGCGGCCGCCGCGGCTCTGCACGCCGGGGGTGCCCGGCGCCGCGGTCGAGCCGCCGACGCCCGAGCCGTCGATCGTGGCGCGGCCGGTGTCGAGGTTGATCACCAGGCGACCGCCCGAGACGATGTTCGGACCCTGCTTGAGCGTGACGCCGCCGACCATGGTGATGATCCGCTTGTTGACGTCGTATACCGCATACTGGCCGCTCGCGCTCTGGTCCGGGCGAGTGACGGTGACGCCGCCGGCGGCGTCGAGCCGCGAGACCTCGGGCGAGCCGTCGGTGATCTGGCCGGTATAGGCGAGGGTGACGCGCGCGCCGGTGAGCGTCATCTCGGCCTGCTTGATGCGGACGCCGCCGGAGAGGATGACGCGGTTGTTCTTGTCCTGCAGCTCGATGTGCTGGGCGTCGAAATCGATCGGCGCATTGCTGTCGTGCCGCTGCTGGGCAGCCGCGGGCGATGCGGCGAGCAGCGCCAGCGTGAAGCCGATCGGAAGCAGGGCAGTCGCACGGATCATGATCTAGCGCCTATTCGCGCGCTTGGGCGTAATCCGCAAGCGTGCATTGCCATCTAGGGAGATGGTGCGGTTTTCCAAGTCGGCGGTCAGCTTGTTGGCGCTGAACACGCCGGTCGGCGTCTTGCCCGAGACTGCGCCGCCGCTTTCCATCCTGCGGGTCTTGAGGTCGACGGTGGCGTTGGTGGTGTCGAGCGTATAGCCGTCGGTCGTCCGGAACTGGATCGGTCCGTCGGACGAGACCTGTTCCTTGTCGAGATCATAATGGCCGCGATCGGCCTTCAGCGTCGCCGGCCCCTCGGGCAGCTTGATCTCGGCGGCGAGGTCGCGGAGCTGGACGATCGGCTCGGACGAGCTCTTCTGGATCGCCGAGCCCGCATTGAGGCGGAAGGGCTGCCCCTTCTCGTCCTCGCCGCGATAGATCGCCGATTCGAGGCGGAGGCGCTCGGGCGACAGCTCGACCTTGTTCTTGTCGAGCACGAAGCTGACTTCGCCCTTGGTGAGCAGCGGTGCGAGGACGAGGAAGGCCGAGAGCACGCCGATGCCGACGGGCAGGAAGATCAGCGACAGCCGCACGACTCGATCATGCGCGGAGCCGGGATGCGCCCAGCCGCGTTTTTGTGATCTGAGGCGTGTGGCGACTTCGGACATCAGATGTGCGCGAAGATGTCGGTTTCCGGCCAGCCGGCGAGATCGAGTTCCGCACGCGCCGGAAGGAAGTCGAAGCAGGCCTGCGCCAGGTCGGTGCGGCCTTCGCGCTCGAGGCGCTTGTCGAGTTCGGTCTTCATTGCGTGCAGGTAACGCACGTCGGACGCTGCGTATTCACGCTGCGGCTCGGAAAGTTCGGGACCGCCCCAGTCCGAGCTCTGCTGCTGCTTCGAGATCTCGACGCCGACCAGCTCGCGGGCGAGGTCCTTGAGGCCATGGCGGTCGGTATAGGTGCGCACCAGGCGCGAGGCGATCTTGGTGCAATAGACCGGGCCGGCGGTGACGCCGAGATAGAAGCGGATCGCCGCCAGGTCGAACCGGGCGAAGTGATAGAGCTTCAGCCGCTCGGGATCGGCGAGCAGCATGCGCAGGTTCGGCGCGTCATAGCTGGAACGCGGACCGAAGCGGACGAGATGCTCGTCGCCCGAACCGTCGGACAGCTGGACGACGCACAATCGGTCGCGCGGCGTGATCAGCCCCATCGTCTCGGTGTCGACGGCGATCGAGGCGCCCGGCGCGAACAGGCCCTCGGGGATGTCTTCTTCGTGGAAATGCACAGTCATGCGGGTCGCCTAGCTCCGTTCGCCGCCGGGCTCAATGGCTGGAGGCTGCGGTTGTTTCACCCCCTGTTTGCCGGCGCGGGCGTTCCGCGACCAGATGTTGAGCCCCTCGACCGCCGCCGAGAAGGCCATGGCGGTATAGATATAGCCCTTGGGGATGTGCGCGCCGAACGCCTCGCCGATCAGCACCATGCCGATCATCAGCAGGAAGCCGAGCGCGAGCATGACGACGCTGGGATTGCGGTTGATGAAGTTGGCGAGCGGATCGGCGGCGACCAGCATCACGCCGACCGCGACGATCACCGACACGTACATGATCTGCACATGCTCGGTCATGCCGACCGCGGTGAGGATCGAATCGACCGAGAAGACGATGTCGAGCAGCAGGATCTGGACGATCGCGGCGGTGAAGGTGAGCGAGGCGACCTTGTGCTTGTCGAGCAGCTGGTCCTGCTCGCCCGGTTCGTCGGCATCGACCGAATGGTGGATCTCGGTGGTCGCCTTCCACATCAGGAACAGGCCGCCGGCGAGCAGGATCAGGTCCTTCCAGGAGAAATCGGTCTCGAAGGCGCGCTCCCCGTGCGAATCGAGCGGGCCGTAGATGCCGAGCGAGAACACCGTGTTCTTCAGGCTGATGATCCAGCTGATCCCGGTGAGCAAGGCGAGGCGCATGACCAGGGCGAGGCTGATGCCGACTCGGCGCGCACGCTGGCGCTGGCCCTCGGGCAATTTGTTCGAGAGAATCGAGATGAAGATGAGATTGTCGATGCCGAGCACCACCTCCATCACGATGAGCGTGAGGAGTGCGGCCCAGGCGGCCGGACTGGCGAGCAAATCGGCGATCGCGTCCATATTGCTACCGTGCCCTGCGACGAAATGTGGCGCAAGCGCCGCGGTTAACGGATGTTCGCCCTGTTCAAGTCGAATTTCGTTCGCTCGCTGTTCGATTTTGGGCTATGACCGATTCCATGGCGCAGTTTTTTGCGCTTGAAGACCTGCGTTTTTCGTCCGGCGCTTGGCTTTTGATTGTGATTTTGGGCGAACCGGGAAGACGAACAGGGCATGAGTTTCGATAGAGGGCGCCGTGGGGATCGCGGCGGACGTGGCCGCGACAAGCGTGATGGCTTCGGCGGCGATGACTTTGGTGGCGGCGGCTTCGGCGGCGGCTTTGAGGATCGTGGTGGTTTCGGCGGCGGCGGCGGTTTCCGCAGCGGCGGCGGCTATGGCGGTGATCGCGGCGGCTTCGGCGGCGGCGGTGGCGGCGGTGGCTATCGCGGCGGTGGC